>QWCN01000691.1_pt1 | contig 58116 bp, 50 predicted proteins | sample 1972711 | NCBI WGS metagenome assembly QWCN01 (sample SAMN09866707, study PRJNA288562) | Human gut metagenome isolate term1_stool, whole genome shotgun sequencing... | isolation source: gut | host: Homo sapiens | place: USA: California
GGCTGCCAGCCGGGAGAGCAAGTTTGAGAAAAATGGCGTCTACGACGGCAGGATTCTCATAGATGTTCAGCAATACGCAGAAAACAGTACCATCGGAAGTGGCGACGTGAAGGACGGAGGTCTGTATTATGAACTGGCGGATCTGCTGAACTGGTCTCTGGATGGCATGGAAACCGGTACCTTGATGAAGATTACCTATGACGACGGTACCGTAGGCTATCTGTCCAAGGGCTTCACCAATTATACGGAGCAGTCTCTGTACGGTGAGGACGGAACAGAGGTGGCCTCGATCTCTACCGTAAATAAGGGAAACAGTGAAACGTCCATAGCTTCCGTACCTGAGGGTGATACAGCGGACGAGACGGATGCGGAGGAATCATCCGCCACATCTGCGATGTCCGAAGAAAATATGGAAGGTTTTGTGGAGGAATTCATTACAGACGGAGAAAGCAGTCCTTTCGATATGATGCAGAGCGCTGTCCGCAATGTGGAGCAGCTGGAGGCCGTAGAGGAGCGGTATGGGCCGGTGGGCTACGACAGCATTACCGCTTATGCGGAGGCGAAGCAGCTGACCACCGCCCAGCTTCAGGAGATTTATTATGACCTGGAAAATGTACTCCCGGTCATTTACAATGATTATTACGCGTATACGGAGAATCTGGAGCTGTTCAGTCCCAGTATGACCAATATGCGCTATTTTGTCATTCCGAAATCAGTGGAGCAGGTTTCACCGGAGGATTTTTCCAAAAAGATTTCCACTAATATGAAAAGTTTTAGAAAGGAAAAATTTTCCAGTCAGGAAGGGCTGCTGAATTACATTCGTACCTCTTATAAGGATTATCTGATTTATGACAGCTCAGATATGAATTATGAAGCCAATGGTATGCCGATTTCCTTAAGCGAGCTGAGCAGTTATGTGAAGAGCTATCCGCCTTCCGTGGAAGGGGATTATATTCTGGTGGTAGCTGTGGACTCCGGATATAAGGCGAGCGATAAGCTGGCCCAGTATAAGAAGCAGTATGAGGAAATCGCGCCGGTAAGCCGGGTGGCGGTCTACGGCGTGATGCTGGGAGCGATTTTGTATCTGTTGAGCATGGTGTATCTGACTTTGGCAGCAGGACGCAGCACTGACGAGGACGGCGAGATTATGTTGAACCGCTTTGACCGGGTACGGTCGGAGCTGGCGGCGTTGATTCTGATTGTACCGGCCTGGATTATCCTGGTTCTGGTGTCTGTCGGCGTCTCGGTACGGAATCTGGAGCTGCCGGAATTCGCCCTGGTGGGCGGGGGCGTGGCCTTTGTGTTGAATGGAATGTTTCTCACCGGTTATATCAGCCTGGTACGCAGAATCAAGGCCCATACCCTGTGGAAGAACAGTATTCTCTACCTGATCAGCAGTGCTTTCGGGGAGATGATGAAGGAGCGGAAGACCACCACGAAGACCATGCTTTCCTATGCAGGCTTTCTGCTGGTAAACGTAGTGCTCCTGATAATGGGGGAAATTGGAATTATCCTGCTGGCGTTCTTTGACCTTAGTGTGGGAATTTTCCTGCTCCGGCAGGCGGCTCAGCGGCAGCGGATCCTGGACGGCATCAAGCGGATCTCCGCAGGGGAACTGAACGTGCAGATTCCCACCGACCAGATCAGCGGCGATAATCTGGCTTTTGCGGAGGCAGTGAACCAGATGGGAAGCGGCCTGTCTGCAGCGGTGGAAAAGAGCGTCAAGGACGAGCGGCTGAAATCCGACCTGATCACCAATGTGTCCCATGATATCAAGACGCCGCTGACATCGATTATCAATTACGTGGATTTGCTGAAACGGGAGGATATCCAGAATGAACGGGCAAAGAATTATATCGCGATTCTGGAGGATAAGGCCATGCGCCTGAAGCATCTGACTGACGACCTGGTGGAAGCGTCGAAAATCAGCTCCGGCAATGTGAAGCTGGAGCTGACAAGGCTTAATTTCCAGGAGCTGATTCAGCAGACCAACGGCGAATTCAGCGAGAAGTTTGAGGCGAAAGGCCTGAAGCTGGTGGTGGATATGCCGGAGGAGTCGGTAGTCATCGTGGCCGACGGGCGCAGGCTCTGGCGCGTGGTGGAGAACCTGTATAATAATACAGCCAAGTACGCCATGCCGAACACCCGGGTCTATGTGGAATTGACTACGGTGGGTCATATGGTGCGGTTCAGCATCAAAAATATCTCTGAGCAGCCCCTGAACATCAACGCTGAGGAACTGACCGAGCGTTTTATCCGCGGCGACGTAGCCCGCAGCACCGAGGGCAGCGGTCTGGGACTTTCCATCGCCCGGAACCTGACGGAGCTTCAGAAGGGCAGCTTCAATATCTATCTGGACGGGGATCTGTTTAAGGTAACGATTATCTTCCCGGAGGCGGAAGAAAAAAACGAATAGGGATAAAAGTGAGCGGCTAGTCTGAAAAGACTAGCCGTTTGGTTAGTGTACAAAGAACTTTATTTTCCTGTATAATAAAGAGGATTCAGAGAATGCAGGAGGGGATAAAAGTGAAGAAACGAGGGCTTTTAAAGAAACTGGGCGCATGGTTTTTGACACTTGTGTTGGCTTTAGGCGTGCTTTCCACAGGGATGACTGCGCGGGCAGAGGAGGGACAGCCTTCCAAAAATGAGCCGACAGGCGGTGCGGCGGATATTGTGCTGGTGTTAGATGTATCCGGGTCGATGGATGATCCGTTTGGCAGTGAAGACAGGACAAAAAGAATAGATGGATTGAAGACAGCTGTAGCGGCGTTGGCGGATGAAATACAAAGGATCAATGGCACAGTGGGCGAGGGCGGTGTGAAGCATCGCGTGGCGCTGATTAAGTTTGCCGGAGATAAAAAGGAAGAAATAGGAAATGATGAGTATCAACAGGGCCAATACAAGTATAATAATTCACAGATTGTAAAGCAGCTCACGGATGACATGAAGGCTATCAAAGACGGAGCAGACGGATTAAGGTCATCCGGAGCAACGAGAGCAGATTACGGCCTGGAGCTGGCGGAGAGATATATTACGGAGCATTCCAACAGACGCCAGATTGTAATTTTTTTCACAGACGGAGGCCCGTCGAGCTTCAGCAATTATGATCCGGAGGTTGCCAATGCAGGAGTAGCGGCTGCGAAAAGCATAAAGGACAAGGGAGCGGAGGTTTATACGATTGGGATTCAGAGCGGAGCGGATGCCGGAGAGGTAACGGAGGCAACTTCGGATTCAAATCGGTTTCTGCATGCGGTTTCCAGCAACTATCCCAGCGCCACAGCGAATGAAAGGGGCAGCCTGGGCGAGCGTACGGGGACGAAAGACTATTATAAGGCAGCAACGAGCGCAGCCGGAGTAAAAGAGGCCATGCTGTCTGTTCTGGAGAGTATCGGGTCAGAAGCGTCTCCGGTTACACTCGCCCTGACCGGACAGAAAGTCCTGTATGAGGAAAAGGAAAACGAGCTTGCGCCGAAGGAACTGACCGGTGGGGAGTTCCTGTTCCGGCTGGAAGAGGATGTGCCGGAGATCACAGTCCTTTCAGAGGAAAATGCGGAGACAGCCGGTCAGTCCATGCCGATGCCCGCGGCAGGCGGTACTGAGGTTCGAAATACGGCAGACGGAAGCTTTCGGTTTGGTGAAATTTCATTTACAAAGCCGGGAACCTATCGGTATAAGGTGACAGAGGCAAATGAAGGAGCTTCCGGGATAACCTATGACCTTTCTGTGTATCATGTGACAGTGAATGTCAGCTTCTTCGCCGGACAGCTTCAGCTGGAGACAGGCATCAGCAAAGATGGCAGCCAGGAAACGATAGAGAAAATGGTATTCGAAAACCGTTATAAACCGGTGGAAATCAAGCCTGTGGATGTGATCCTGGAAGCAACAAAGAAGCTGGATGGACGGAAACTGAATGCCGGAGAATTCCATTTTGTGGTGAAGGATGAGAGCGGAAACGTGGTGCGCAGGGCAGCCAGTGATGCAGACGGCAAAATCGTCTTTGAGCGGCTGACCTTTAAAGAACCGGGCAGCTATACCTACACTATCAGCGAGGAAAAAGAGCAGCTGGACTATGTGACCTACGACAATACGGTTTATACCTGTACCATAAAGGTTATCCAAAAGGATGACGGTGTACTGGTGGCGGAACTGGATACCGAAGGAAAAGAGCCTGTATTTCAAAACAGTTACAAGGAACCGGTGAAACCAGAGGAGACGAAGAAGACAGAAGAACCGAAGAAAACCGGATCTTCAGGCCATTCCGGCTCATCCGGCAATAAGACACAGACGGCTTCCGTGGCCACCGGTGACCAGAATCCGGTGGAACTGGCCGCAAGCTGTGGGTTCCTGGCTCTTGCGGGACTGGCAGCTGCGCTCGGATATATCCGCAAAAAACGGTACGAATAAGAAAGAATAAGTGAGAAGATAGCTTGCATTCTGTGCAAGCTATCTTTATAATGATAAGAAAATAGTAAGCGTATAATGCAGGAGGAGAAACATGGTTCAATTACTGGAAGGCGGAGCATATCTGCTGAACGGAACAGAGATCATACCGGATACCAGGGACGCGCAGAGCGTGCTGGAGAGCCAGCTTGGCAGCGTGCCCTCTAAGGAAGAGGCCAGAAAGCAGACCATTGCCTATGGAATTCTGGAGTCACACAATACATCAGGCAACATGGACAAGCTGGAGATTAAATTTGACAAGCTTACGTCCCACGATATTACATTTGTAGGAATCATTCAGACAGCCCGCGCTTCAGGACTGGAGAAGTTCCCGATTCCCTATGTGCTGACCAACTGTCACAACAGTCTGTGCGCCGTAGGCGGAACCATCAACGAGGATGACCACATGTTTGGCCTGACCTGCGCGAAGAAATACGGCGGCGTCTACGTACCGCCTCATCAGGCCGTTATCCACCAGTTTGCCCGGGAGATGCTGGCAGAGGGCGGAAAGATGATTCTGGGATCCGACAGCCACACCCGTTACGGAGCTCTCGGAACCATGGCCATGGGCGAGGGCGGTCCGGAGCTGGTAAAGCAGCTTCTGAATAAGACCTATGACATCAATATGCCCGGCGTGGTGGGCGTGTACCTGACCGGCGAGCCCCAGAAGGGCGTCGGCCCCCAGGACGTGGCGCTGGCCATCATCGGGGCAGTCTTTGAGAAGGGTTATGTCAATAATAAGGTTATGGAGTTCGTTGGAGACGGCGTAGAGAACTTAAGCGCAGATTTCCGTATCGGTATTGACGTTATGACCACCGAGACCACCTGCCTGTCCTCTATCTGGAAGACTGACGACACTATCAAAGAGTTCTACGAAATTCATGGCAGAGCCGGAGCCTATAAAGAGCTGAAGCCGGGCAAGGTGGCTTACTACGACGGTATGATTTATGTGGATCTGAGCGCTGTGAAGCCCATGATTGCCATGCCGTTCCATCCAAGCAACGTTTATACTATCGAAGAGGTAAAGGCAAACCTGGGGGATATCCTGCGCGACGTGGAGAAGAAAGCTCTCGTATCCCTGGGCGGCGCGGTAGACTATCATCTGACCGACAAGATCCGCGACGGCAAGCTCTATGTGGATCAGGGCATCATCGCAGGCTGCGCAGGCGGCGGCTTTGAAAATATCTGTGCGGCAGCGGACATCCTGAAGGGCGCAAGCATCGGCCCCGATGAGTTTACCTTAAGCGTATATCCGGCAAGTATGCCGATTTACATGGAACTGGTGAAGAACGGCGCGGCGGCAACCCTGATGGAGACCGGCGCCGTTCTGAAGACTGCATTCTGCGGACCCTGCTTCGGCGCAGGCGATACGCCGTCCAACAACGGCTTCAGTATCCGTCACTCCACACGTAACTTCCCGAACCGGGAGGGATCCAAGCTCCAGAGCGGACAGATTGCGTCTGTAGCATTGATGGACGCCCGGTCCATCGCGGCCACCGCGGCCAATAAGGGTTACCTGACCGCAGCCACCGAACTGGATGTGGACTTCAGCAACCCGCGTTACTTCTTCGACAGCAAGATTTATGAGAACCGCGTCTTTGACAGCAAGGGCGTGGCAGACCCCAGCGTCGAGATCAAGTTCGGTCCGAATATCAAGGATTGGCCCGCAATGCCGGCCCTGGCTGAGAACCTGATTCTGAAGGTGGTATCTGAGATTCACGATCCGGTTACGACCACCGACGAGCTGATTCCTTCCGGCGAGACCTCTTCTTATCGCTCCAATCCGCTGGGACTGGCAGAGTTCACCCTGTCCCGTAAGGATCCGGCTTATGTGGGACTGGCGAAGGAAATTCAGAAGGCTGAGAAAGCCATTGAGGCAGGAGATTGCCCGGCAGAAGCTGTCCCGGAGCTGAAACCGGTATTTAAAAACCTGAACGCATGGTATCCGGGCGTGGACAAGACCAATGTGGGCGTGGGCAGTACCATCTTTGCGGTGAAGCCGGGCGACGGCTCCGCCAGAGAGCAGGCGGCCTCCTGCCAGAAGGTCCTGGGCGGCTGGGCTAACATCGCCAATTCCTACGCCACCAAGCGTTACCGCTCCAACCTGATCAACTGGGGTATGCTGCCCTTCCTGATTGACGAGGGAACCCTTCCCTTTGCCAAGGGAGACTTCCTCTTTATTCCGGAGATCCGCAAGGCAGTGGAAGAGAAGAAGGCTGAGATCCCCGTATACGTAAACGGTGAAAAAGACCGGGAAGTAACCCTGAAGCTGGGCGGACTGACCGACGATGAGCGAGAGATCATTCTGAAGGGCTGTCTGATTAACTATTACAGAGGATAAAAGAAGATAACAGAAGATAGGAAACTCCCTGTGCATTTGTGTGTTGAAACATACGAAATGTACAGGGAGTTTTTTTGCTCTATAGGAAATACCGTGTCACATTAAAGTGTGAAAGCTATGATTCCTATAGAGCAAAAAGCCCCTCCGGGGGATCGCACTGCGGCGGAATGGAATCATGTCGCTTATGCGACCCGCCGCAGGCGGAGAATCCTGCTTCGCAGGATTCTTTCTTATTTCATGAAAGTAAAACAGATTATGAAGTGAAAAAAACAAAAAACACTTCACTGCGAAGCTGAAAAACAAAAAAGTTTGTGCAAATTATATAAAAATAAATACAGGGGAAGTGAGAAAAAATCAGAAAAGAGGAACGAAAAATAGAAAAAAGGAGGCAAACTTTACTCCATTTGAAGCGCAGAGTAGAATGAAATCACGAAAAAAGAATGAGAGGCGTGGAGAAAAAATGCATGAAATAAGCGAAGTTTTAGAGGAATTGTGTAAAACAGTAAAAGGGGTTTCGTATGAAGAGGAGACGGCGATTGCATCTGCAATTCAGAAAGCAAAAAGGGTATTTGTAGCCGGTTCGGGAAGAAGCGGGCTGATTGCAAGCTGTTTTGCCATGCGGCTGATGCAAAGCGGAATCACAGCATACAGAGTAGGAGAATGTACGACGCCGGCGATTGAAGCAGACGATCTTCTTCTTATTACCAGCGGTTCGGGCGAAACAGGAGCTTTGGTCAAAAATGCGGAAACAGCAAAGAAGGTTGGAGCAAAGATTGCGCTTATTACCATTTATCCGGAGTCTGCAATAGGTAAAATGGCAGATGTAATTCTGCAGATAGCGGCGTCCAGCAAATTTGATGAGGGGAAAAAATCACATTCTATCCAGCCTATGGGAAGCCTGTTTGAGCAAAGTCTGATGATTTGTTCGGATTACATTATGATGATATTAATGGAACAGCTCGGGCTTACAGGAGAAAGCATGTTTCAGAGACATGCCAATCTGGAATAAACAAAAAAGAAATAAATGTAAAAATGAAGTAAAAAGAAACATAAAATAATTCATATTGAAGTGCGAAAAGTGAAGAATTCTATGTTTTTCACAATAATTCACATAAAATGTTGTGAAAAACAGGATACAACTGAGCAAAATATAAGAAAAAAAGACCGTCTGTTTACTTCAATCCTTTAGATTGATAGTATTGAATTGAAGTTATGAAGCGAAAAAAGGAGCAAAAAAGATGGCAGAGGTAAGTATTTCAGCGCTTGCAGCGGATTTTTTTCATATAGAACGGGATTTAAATAAAATCGAAGAAAGCGGGGCGGACTGGGTCCATGTAGATATGATGGACGGCCATTTCGTGCCGCTGTTTGGCTTTAATCAGCCACAGATCAGACAACTGACGGACTGGAACAGGGCCTGCGGAGACGTTCATCTGATGGCGGAGCTGACACAGACAATGCTGGAAGAGTGTCTGAAGCTTCCGCTTCAAAAGCTGACACTGCATGTGGAAGCGGCACAGCCGGAGCAGCTGGCGGAGTATCTGCAGCAGATAGAAGCGAAGGGGATTGAGCCGGGGCTGGCGATTGCTCCTGATACGGAGGTGGATAAGCTGCTTCCGTTTTTAACCTATATAAAGGAGATTCTGGTAATGAGCTGCGCTCCGGGCACGGAGGGAGCAGTCTTCCGGGAGACAACCTTTGAAAGAATCCGGGATATCCGCCGGATGTTGAATGAAAAAAAACTGGAATGCGGGATTGCAGTGGATGGCGGCTTAAATGAGGAACGCGCGGTACATTGTATTGAGAGCGGTGCGAACCGGGTAATTATAGGAAGAGCATTTTTTGCGTCGGAAGACAGGAAAGGAATGGTAGAGCGTGTTAGGAAAACATCTGTTGGGAATCTATGAGAAGGCGTTGGATGCGGAGGATGATTGGTATCAGCGCATGGCAAAGGTGAAGGAGCTGGGCTTTGATTTTATGGAAATCAGCATCGACGAGACGGACGAACGCCTGTCCCGTATCTATGCCGGTGACGAAGAAATCTATCGGATTCAGGATGCAGCCCATAAGGCAGGGGTGTTTATCCAGTCCCTGTGCCTGAGCGTGCATCGTCGTTTTCCGTTTGGAAGCGCGGATCCGGCTACCCGCGCAAAGGCTGCGGAGATTATGGAGAAAGCGTTGGTTTTTGCGGATAAGCTGGGCGTCCGCGTGATTCAGCTGGCGGGATATGACGTATATTATGAGCCGTCCACGGACGAGAGCAAAAAGCGTTATGAGGAGGCTATGTTCTGGGCAGCTTCCCAGGCGGCACGCTACCAGATTATGCTGGGAACGGAGATTATGGATATTGAATTGATGAACTGTATCCGGAAGCATCTGGTCTATGAAAACAAGATACAATCTCCCTGGTACAAGGTATATCCGGATGTGGGCAATATTTCAGCCTGGGGTATCGATCCGCTGGACGATCTGGAGGCTGGAATTCACAGCATTGTGGGGGTACATTTAAAGGATACCCTGTGCAAGACAGCGGACAAACCCGGCGTCTTTAAGGACATTCCCTTTGGCGAGGGCTGCGTAGACTTTGTGGGCTGCTTAAAGAAGCTGGAGGATCTGGGGTACACAGGTCCTTATATGATTGAAATGTGGCACAAAAATGGACAGGATGACCGGGCTAACGTGCGGGCAGCCAAGGCCTTTATTGAAGAGCAGTATCGCAGAGCCATGGAAGTATAAAGAAAGGAAACAGGAATATGAAATATTTTCTTGGATTGGATAACGGCGGAACGACCACGAAAGCAGCTATTTATGACAGAGAGGGGAAAGAAATCTGCGTAGCTTCTGTGGAAACAAAAATGATCGTACCGGCACCCGGCTTTGTGGAGCGGGATATGGATGAAATGTGGGAAGCAAACTGCACCGTAACCCGAAACGCGCTGGAAAAGAGCGGTATCGATCCCGCGGATATCGCAGGCGTAGGAATCTGTGGCCACGGTAAGGGCCTGTATCTGTGGGGGAAGGACAACCGCCCTTTACGCAACGGTATTATCTCTACCGATAACCGGGCGTGGAAGTATACGGAAAACTGGAGAAAGGACGGTACAGAAAGCGAGGTCGCGAAGCTGTCCTGCCAGAAAATTATGTCTTGCCAGCCGGTAGCCATTCTGGCATGGCTCCGGGATCATGAACCCGAATGCATGGATAAGATTCAGTGGATCTTCGAGGCAAAGGATTATGTACGCTTCCGGCTGACCGGAGAGGCGGGAGCTGAGTACGGCGATTCCTCCGGCGCGAATTTTTTGAATCTGCACACCCGTGATTACGATATGGAGCTTCTGAAGCTTTTTGGTCTGGAACAGTACCGGGATGCTCTGCCGCCCCTGTGTGAGGCTGCGAAAATCTGTGGCCAGGTAACAGAGGAGGCGGCGGAAAAATGCGGTCTTCTTGCAGGAACCCCTGTCATTGGCGGCCTCTTCGATATTCAGGCCTGCATGCTGGCGGCAAATGTCCTGACCGAGGAAGAACTGTGCATGATCGCCGGAACCTGGAGCGTGGAGCTGTATCTGTCCAAAACTCCGGTTGTTGAGAAAAAATTTCTGGAATATATTAGAAATACATTTTTCCTGCTCCCAGAGTATTATTTAGTCGAGGTGGGAACAGCGGCATCCGCAGGCAATAACGAGTGGTTTGTGCGGGAGCTTCTGCCGGAGCTGAAGGCTCAGGCAAAAGCAGAGGGCCGTAGCATCTATGAAATTATGAATGGCTGGGTGGAAGAAATTCCAGCAAAAGAGCTTTGTCCAATCTTCCTGCCTTACCTGTTTGAAAGTAATGTGCATCCCCATGCAAAGAGCTGCTTCGTGGGCATGACCAGTTTTCACACCAGAAAGCACCTGGTGCGCAGCGTGTACGAGGGAATTGCGTTTACCCACCGGCTGGATCTGGAGCACCTGCTGGTATCCAGGGCGGACAGGCCCAAGGTCATTCGGCTGACCGGAGGAGTGGCAAAATCAAAAGTATGGACGCAGATTTTTGCAGACGTAATGAATCTGCCTATCGAGATCGTGGACGTTAATGAGACCGGCGCTCTGGGATGCGCTATCGCTGTAGCGACAGCCACAGGCGAATACAGGGACATGAAGGAAGCGGCTTCGAAGATGAGCCGTATTACCACAAGGGTAGAGCCGATTCCGGAAAATGTGGCCATTTACAACAAAAAATATGACTTGTATAGAAAAACAGCCGATGCATTGAATTCTGTCTGGGATGCATACCAGGATTTGGAGGACAACGGGCTGTAAGACAGAGCTGACAGAAGGAGAATTCGCGTGAACGAGCTGATGGTAAAACTGAGATTTCTGATTCCGACCCTGCCGAGGGCGGAAAAAGCAGTGGCGCAGGCGCTGCTGGAAAAACCGGAGCTGATTTGTCTGATGACACTGGCGGAGCTTGCCAGAGAAACGGACAGTTCAGATGCTTCGATTATCCGTTTTTGCAGGAAAATGGGCTATTCCGGTTTTTCGGAAATGAAACAGGCCTTTGCCAATGCGCTGAATGACAGCAGCATTATGACGGTAGAGGAAATACATAAAGAGGATTCTGTTCTGGACAATTTACAGAAGGTATATAAAAGCAATATGCAGACTTTGACAGATACGATCCTTCTGGCAGACAAGGAAGCTTATGAAGAGGCTGTACAGGTTCTTCTGAAGGCAAAATCAATTCATTTCTTTGGGACAGGCGATTCTGCAGCGGTATGCCAGTTGTTTTATTTTAAATTCGGCAGATTGGGAATCCCGGGCTCCGCACAGCAGGATCCGGTTATGCAGCTAATGGAGGCCAGTAATCTGGGCCCCGGAGACGTGGCGGTTATCATTTCTTACGAAGGAAAATCGCGTACCGTCCTGAATGCGGCCAAGGTAGCGGATGAACGGGGAGCGACCATTATTTGTATTACAAAAATGAGTAAATCTCCGCTTTTACGGCTTTCAGATATCAGTCTGTTTATTGCCACCAGCGATGTGACAGTGGGAAAGGATATTGTAGCCCGGCGTGTTGCGGAGCAGATGGTTATCGACGCACTGTATCTGAGTGTGCTTGTACGCTCGGATAAGGGCTATGAAAAGCGGTTAAACAGCGCATCTAAATCCTTTGAACTGAACAAGATACGAGGGAAAGGATTTAAATGATAAATTAAATTTTATTATAAGGAGGAGTTATAGAAATGAGTTTGGAGGCATTAAAAAAAGAGGTCTACGAGGCTAATATGGAGCTGGTAGAGAAGCAGCTGGTTATCTCCACATGGGGAAATGTATCCGGGTATGACGAGGAAAGCGGACTGATGGTAATTAAACCCAGCGGCGTTCCGTATAAGGAGCTCAGACCGGATCAGATGGTGCCGGTCGATCTGAATGGAAATGTGGTAGACAGCGACTATGTTCCGTCTACAGACACAGATACCCACATCGAGCTGTATAAGGCATTCAAGGATCAGGGAATCCGCGGTATTGTACACACCCACTCCCAGTTTGCCACCATGTGGGCGCAGATGGGAAAGAATATTCCCTGCTATGGAACCACACACTGCGACTATTTCTTCGGAGATATCCCCTGCACCCGTCTGATGACCACAGAGGAGATTGAAGAGGCTTATGAGAAAAATACCGGAAAAGTAATTCTGGAGGAGTTCGAAAAGAGAAACTGCGTGGAAATGCAGGCAGTTCTGGTACACAGCCATGCGCCGTTTACCTGGGGCAAGACTCCGCACGCTGCAGTGCTGCACGCGCAGGTTCTGGAGTATGTGGCAAAAATGGCAATTTTTGACGAGATTGCGACAGGCGGAAAGTGCGAGCTGATCAAGGATAACATTAAGATGAAGCATTATAACCGTAAATTTGGTCCGAACGCGTACTATGGACAGCACAAGAAATAAGGAGAAGAACTATGAATATCAGAGAATCCGTGGTACATACACTGCGCTGTGAATCCGAAATTATAGCGGAACTGGAAAAAACGGTATCCGAGGAGCAGATCGAAAAAGTCATGAACGCGTTTCTGAACTGTAAGGGTAAGGTGATCCTGACAGGCTGCGGAACATCGGGCACTGCTGCGCAGAAAATTGAACATACCTTAAGCTGCGTGGACTGTCCGGCGCTGTTTCTGTCCCCGGCCAACGCCCTTCACGGCGGCATGGGCGTGGTACAGAAGGATGATATCCTGGTACTGCTTTCCAAAGGCGGCCACACAGAAGAACTCAATAAGATGATTGCTCCCTGTAAAGAACGCGGCGCGCTTCTGATTGCAGTGACGGAGAATGAAGAATCCTATATTGCAAAGGAGAGCGATCTGGTTCTGAAAATTAAGGTCGAAAAGGAACCGGATGAGTACAACGTACTGGCCACAGGCAGTATTTTGGCTACTTTGGCAGTGTTTGACGCCATTGCTATCGCGATTTCCCGTATGAAGGGCTTCAGCCAGAAGGGCTTCTTAAAGATCCATCCCGGCGGAGACGTGGGAAAACGCCTCAGCGAAATGAAATAAAACTGCGAAGTAAATACTTCAAAATGAAGTAGAGAAAATGAAAAAACTGTGAAAAATTACTGAAAAAAAGTAAAAACGCATAAAAAAGAGCCGATTAAAAGGACAAAATAGTAAAAAATACACTAGAATATTTACTCCAATGCTTCAAACGGCTAGAATGAATTGTAGCAAAAGGAATTCCAAATGCGCGATCGTAATTAAAAAAGGATTAACAAAAGTGGAGGTAAAATTTATGAAATTGAGAAAAGCGGCAGCATTACTTCTTTCCCTGACCATTACATGCTCCCTGGCAGCATGTGGCGGCGCATCCATGGAAGGCGGAAGCACCACAACAGACAGCAGCTCAACCGAGACAACAACAGATGCAGCAGAGAGCAAGGACACAGCAGCTTCCACGGAGGCTACAGAGTGGAAATGGCCGTCTAAGGACGAGCTTTATGTAGGATATTCCCAGGCAGACCTGGCAAGCACCTGGCGTACCGTAGAGAGCGAGGATATGCAGAGAGCGGCAGACGAGCGTGGCTACAAGATCACCATCGTAAACGCAGAGGGCGACAGCGAGCAGCAGCTTTCCGATGTAGAGTCTCTTCTGGCACAGGGATGTAACGTAATTGTAATCACCGCAGTTGACGGAGACGCTATCCAGCCTGCACTTGATAAGTGTAAGGAAAAAGGAGTTCCGGTTATCATGAAGGCGAGAGGCTCCAACGGCACACCGGGTGTTGATTACGTAACCTTCTATTCATCTGATTTCGTAGCTGAGGGCCGGTATGCAGGCGAGTGGGCATATAAGGCTTGCACCGATAAGGGACTGGATACCATTAAGGTAGCAGAGATTCAGGGTATCCTGGGTGGTACCGACGTGCGTGACCGTTCCGATGGATTCCATGCAGTAGCAGAGGAGAAGGGCAATTTTGACTTCGTAGTACAGCAGACAGCAAACTTCTCCCGTACAGAGGCACAGGAGGTAGCAGCGAACGTTCTTCAGTCCACAGGCGGCGACATTGACGTATTCTACTGCCACAACGACGAGATGGCACTTGGTGTATCTCTGGCTTGCCAGTCCGCAGGACTTAAGATTAACGAAGATGTATACATCATTGGTGTAGACGGAATGTATGAGACCTTCGACGCAATCAAGGCCGGAACTATTTCCGCAACCATCACCTGCACACCGAAGTTCGCAGACGAAGTATTCGACGGAATCGAAGCTGGTATGGCAGGCGAGAAGCTGGATACCTTCTATGCTATCGAGGATGTACCGGTAGATGCAACAAATGTAGATGAAAATTACGATTTAGGATTCTAAGAGCTGGTAATCGGCACACCTCTGACGAGGAAAATTTGATGAAAAAGAGACTGCTGTGCTGCAGCAGTCTCTTATCATAAAGAGGAGCGGACGTATGAGCGAAAATATATTGGAAGTACATGGATTGACAAAAGAATTTGCAGGAGTAAGAGCGCTTGACAATATTGAATTTTCCGTAGAGAAAGGTGAAATTCATGCCCTGATGGGAGAAAATGGAGCCGGAAAATCAACGCTCATTAAAATATTAACAGGTCTTTATAAAGCAGATGCCGGCCAGATTATTTTTGACCATGAGGAGAGAAAATTTACGACGGTACAGAGCGCGCAGAAAGCGGGAGTCAGCACCATTTACCAGGAGCTGAACATGATTCCTTATCTGACAGTCAGCGAAAACATTTTCCTGGGACATTATCCTTATAATCAATCAGGAATTGACTGGAAGAAGATGCACGAGGATGCGCAGGCGCTGATTGACGAAGTGGGAATTGATATTGATGTAAGGAAGACACTGAATAATTACAGTACCGCAAAGCAACAGATTATTTCAATTATCCGCGCGGTAAACTTCAACTGTAAGCTCCTGATTATGGATGAGCCCACATCTTCCCTGGATACTAACGAGGTAGAAATCCTCTTTGGAATCATGGACAAGATGAAAGCAAAAGGGGTATCCATGATTTTTATTTCCCACAGGCTGGATGAGGTCTATAAGAAATGTGACAGAATCACCGTACTGAAGGACGGCCATTATATGGGCACTTGGAAGACGGAGGAGCTGTCAGAATATGAGTTATTGAAAACTATGCTCGGAAAGAAAGAGGTTAAGCTGGAAAGAACCCTTCCGATCCGTGACTTCAGTGATAAAGAGGACGTCCTGGAGGTTAAAAACCTGATCCGGGTGCCCTATGTAAACGATGTAAGCTTTCATATTAAAAAGGGAGAGATTCTGGGCCTGGCAGGTCTTCTGGGCGCAGGACGTACGGAGACAGCCCGCATTATCTTCGGCTGTGACCATCCGGATTCCGGAGAAATCTATGTGGAAGGCAAGCAGGTAAAGATTAAATCCCCGGAGGACGCTATCAAAGCGGGCCTGGCCTTCTGTACAGAGAATCGCCGTGAGGAGGGTATTTTCCCGGATGTAACCGTACAGAACAATTTGACCATTTGTTCCCTGGATAATCTGACAAAGGGTGGTTTCATCAATTCCAAAAAGAGAAAACAGCTTTCAGACGATTACATTCAGAAGCTTCTGATCAAAACACCCAGTGGGGAGCAGCTGATCAAGAATCTGTCCGGTGGAAATCAGCAGAAGGTTATCTTGTCCCGGTGGATGGCAATTCATCCGAAGCTGATTATCCTGGATGAGCCGACTCGAGGCATTGACGTAGGAGCGAAGGCAGAGATTGAGAAGCTGATTCATGATTTCTCAGCCAACGGTATCAGCGTGTTGTTTATCTCCTCTGAGATGGCAGAGCTTGTCCGCAACTGCGACCGGATTCTGGTACTCCGTGATGGCAAGGCTATGGGTGAATTGTCCGGAGGAGACATTTCGGAAAAGAGTATTATGGAAACCATTGCTACAGGAAAGGAGAAATAAGAGATGACAAAAGAGAAGGGCATCAAGTTCGATTTGGTATTCTTTAAAAAGAATATCGCTCTGATTTTATTCCTGGTGCTGCTGGTTTTTAATATCGTGGCTACGAATAATTTCCTGAGCTGGATTACGTTCAACAACTTTTTTAAACAGGTATCGAGAGTATGTCTCGTGTCTCTGGGTATGTCGCTGGTTATCGCTACCGGTGGTATCGATATTTCCGTAGGCTCTGCCATGGCGCTGGGTTCCGTGCTGGCGGCGTTGGGAATTGTACACCAGTCTCCGGCCTTGATTATTTTTTCGATTTTACTGGTTGTCGCTTTTGGCTGTCTGGCGGGCGTGGCGGTTTCGAAGCTTGCGATTCTGCCCATGGTGGCTACCCTGGCTTTGCGCTATATCATGCGCGGTATGGCAAAGGGAATCAGCGGCGCGGCGAATGTTACCTATACGGCCCCGAACCTGACAAAGCTTTTTACGCAGCCGATATTTGGACATATTCCGGTTCATTTCTTTATCGTAATCATTGCAGTGGCAGTTGTATACATCCTGGTTAATAAAATGAAGCTGGGAGCCAGAATCGAGGCTTACGGCAACAATCCGGTGGCTGCGAGAAACTGTGGTATCAATACAGTGAAAATCGTTATTTTCTGCTACGCCATCACAGGCGCACTGGCCTGGGCGGCAGGTATGCTGGAGGCGGTAGTCGTATCCAGCGCCCATCCGTCTACCATCGGAACGGATATGGAGATCGACGCTATTGCGGCAACGCTGATTGGCGGAACTCCCATTGACGGAGGCTATCCGAACATCATCGGAACCGTATGCGGTACGTTTGTGCTTCAGCTGATTACTATGATGTGCAATATGAACAACGTATCTTATCCGGTAACTCTGATGTTGAAGGCCTGCATTGTTCTGGCGGCTCTGTATTTCCACGGAATAGGAAAGCGCTCAAAATAAGGAGGGAGACAAACATGAACAAGGCAAAATCATTTTTCAGCAATAATATCGCGTTGGTGGGTCTTCTGATTGTACTTCTGGTGGGTGTCTGTGTACAGAGAACCTTCGTCTCACCGGAAAACCTGACAAACCTGCTCCGTTCTGCCAGCCTGATGGGCTTTATCGGAATCGGAATGACCTTTGTGGTACTCTGTGGTTCCATCGATTTGAGTGTGGCTTCGGTATTTGCCCTCTCCGGCTATCTGATGCTGAACCTGTCCCAGTACAATATTGTTCTGGCCTTCGTGGTTCCGCTTCTGGCAGGCGCAGTGGTAGGTCTAGTGAACGGACTTCTGGTTGAGAAGCTTTCGATTCCGGCCTTTATCGCCACCCTGGCGACACAGATGTTTGTCCGCGGACTGGTGCAGATGTTTTGCGATCAGACGACCTACAAGGTAGCAAGTATTCCATTCCCGGTATTGGCTCTTGGCCGGCTGACCTTTAGTAATATAGTTCCGTTGCCGTTGATTCTTTTTATCATCGCTACCCTGATTGCGGCTTATGTATTAAACCGTCGGTTTATCGGACGCTCTATGTACATCGTAGGCGGTAATCTGGAGGCGGCCAATATGATGGGCGTCAGCGTACCGAAGACTATGATTACTGCCCATGTTATCTGCAGCGTGCTGACCTGTATCGGCGGTATGATTTATACCTCCCGTGTAGGCGTAGCCTCTCCGCTGGCCGGAACCGGCTATGAGATGTACGCTATCGCGGCAGTTGTACTGGGCGGCGCGAAGCTGACCGGAGGCGTGGGTAAGGTGTCCGGAACCTTTATCGGAACCCTGATTATGTCCTCCTTCTCCAATATCTTCAGTATGCAGAATGTACTGAGCGCAGTGTGGTCTGACGTAGTAGTCGGTTCTGTACTCCTCATCGTTATTATGGCGCAGGCAGTGGTAAGTATTTACAGTAAAGGGAAGAAGAAGGTATAGCCTATGGGACGTCTGGAAGGAAAGGCTGCCCTGATTACAGGAAGCAGCAGCGGTATCGGGTATGAGACGGCAAAGCTGTTCGCAGCAGAAGGCGCTTTGGTTATGGTTATGGGACGAAATGCAGAGCGCTGTGAAGCGGTGGTAAAGGAGATCCGTGAAAAGGGAGGAAAGGCAGAGTATACACTTTGTGACCTCTATGCGGAGGATGCGCCGGAGGTGCTTCTGAAACGGATGAAGGAAGTTTTCGGCGGGATCGATATTCTGGTTAATAACGCAGCCTGGTGGAAGGGACAACCATTCCTGGAGACGAACCGGGCGGATTTCCGCAAGGGCTTCAGCGATTATATCGAGTCCGTATATTTTTTAAGCCAGGCTGTGTCACAAGATATGATTGATGAAAAAAAGAAGGGCAAGATCATACATATTGCATCTACGGCGGCTTATTACGGAGAACGAGGCATGAGCGTGTACTGCGCGGCTAAGGCGGCAGTTGTAAATCTGACCCGTGCTATGGCTCTGGAGCTGGGACCCCATGAAATCTATGTCAATGCGGTAGCGCCGGGTACGACCGTGACCAATAACGAGAAACGACCGGCCCATGTGTTGGAGAGCTTCCGCCTGATGGGCGCGCTTCCTGAATTAAACACAGCAGAAAAAATCGCTCCGGCGGTATTATTTCTGGCAAGCGGGGAGAGTGACGGCATTACCGGTGAAACTCTGGCGGTAGACGGCGGCTGCGTGCAGATCCGTATGCCGGAGAAGCTGTATGAGTCACCGATTCTGTTATAAGGAGCTGTGTTATGGACGAAACAAAGCAGGTAAAGCTTCTGGAAACCATGATGGAATTTGATCGTGGAGATCCCATGCGGATCCAGCATTTTTTGAAGGTGTGGGGCTTCGCGCGGCAGATAGGAAAGATGGAAGAACTGGATGAGCAGACCCAGGAGATTCTGGAGACGGCGGCTATCGTCCATGACATTGGTATTAAAGTTTGCCTGGGAAAATATGGAAAGTGTACAGGGAAGCATCAGGAGGAAGAGGGGCCGGCACTGGCGGAAAAAATGCTGACGGAGCTTGGCTACGACGCAGAATTGATTTCCCGTGTAAGCTTCCTGGTAGGTCATCATCATACTTATACGAATGTGAAAGGAATCGATTATCAGATTCTTCTGGAGGCGGATTTCCTGGTAAATTCCTATGAGGGACAGAAGAAAAGTGAGGCGATAGAGGCCTTCTGCAGAAACGTGTTCCGGACGCCCTCGGGCATCCGCCTCTTAAGCCTGCAGAGTGGTCTGAAGCTGGGAGAATAATTATGGACAGAAAAGAGCGTTTGAAACAGGTCATGATAGACGAAGCGGAGACGATTCGTAAAGTAGCAGAACGAGTAGATTACAATGTGATGTCCCAGATTACCGAATTGCTGTGCCAGGTAAAGAAGAACAGTAAGAAGGTTATTCTGGCCGGATGCGGAACGGCAGGACAGGCGGCGAAGCGGATCGCCCACACGCTTTCGGTTGTGGAGATTCCCGCATTCTTCCTGTCTCCGGCAGACTCCATCCACGGAGGTCTGGGGGCGATGCAGCAGGGCGATGTTCTGATTCTGCTGAGTAAAAGCGGCAATACCCAGGAGATTCTGAATTACATTCCGGCGGCACAGAAAAAGGGCCTGACGGTCATTGGTGTGACAGAGAATGAAAACTCCAAGCTGGGTCAGGCGGCGGATATTGTACTGAAAATTAAAATTGACCGGGAGCCGGATAAATGGGGAATCATCTCCTCTGCCAGCACCCTGGCTTCTATTTCCGCTTTTGATGCCATCGCCTTTACGGCCATGGAGGAAACAGGGTATACAAAGGAAGAGTTTTATCTGATTCATACCGGTGGAGGAGTGGGAGACATTCTGCGAAAAGAACTGTAATCACCGAAAATCCCGGAAAAGGGACGCTGTATATTCTTTCGAATGTGCAGCGCCCTTTTTCTTTATTCTTCTTCTGTATGCACCCGCGGCAGCGTAAAGATAAATTCCGTTCCCACGCCCTCTGTGGAAATGGCGTTGATATGCTCCCCATGGGACGTAATAATCTCTTTCACGATAGACAGTCCCAGGCCGGTGCCCTTCTTGTCCTTGCCCCGGGAGGTGTCGGTCTTGTAGAAACGTTCCCAGATTTTCTTCATGCTTTCTCTGGGAATGCCGATGCCCTGGTCCTTGACGGAGATAAAGACCTTCTCATGGCGCAGGGTTGTCTCGATGGTGATGACAGAATTGTCCGGACTGAACTTGATGGCGTTATCCAGAAGGTTGTACATAACCTGCTGAATTTTGCCCATATCTGCGGACACAAACTGCTGTCTGGCGTCGAAGAGCAGTTCCATGGAAATGTGGCGGACCGTACAGCGGCCCTCGAAGGAGGCTACCGTATCCTTGATCACTGCATTGATATCGAAATCGGTGATATCCAACCGGTTTTTCTTCGTGTCGAAGGAATTCAGGGTCAGAAGACCGCTGGTCAGCTTGTTCAGGCGCTCCGTTTCCATCAGAACGATTTTCAGGTACTTCTCCTGCATTTCCGGTGGAATGGTACCGTCCAGAATCGCTTCCACGTAGCCCTTGATGGAGGTCAGGGGAGAGCGGAAATCGTGGGAAATATTTGCCACAAATTTCTTCTGGTATTCGTCGGTCTCACCCAGCTCATGGGCCATATAGTTCAGGGTGGCGGCTAGCTGGCCGATCTCATCCTCCCCGGCGATCTTCAGGGCATAGGAGAAATTTCCCTCTGCGTACTGCCGGGCAGCCGATGTGATTTTCAGCAGAGGACGGTACACGGCGAAGGTAAAGACGCCCAGCACCAACAGGGAAAAGGCGAAAATAAAGAGCAGGGTCATGTAGGTGATATTTAACAGGGCATCCCGCTCCCCGGTCAATACTGACATGGGCAGATGAATCAGCACATAGCCCCGGGGCTTGAAATTGTAGGTGACAGGCGCGGCCACCGAGAGCGTGTTCTCCCGGAACATGCCATAGAAGTCGCCGATCATATAATAATTGCTGCCCATATCCGTCGGATCAAAATCCTCGATGATCGTGGCAGACTCGCTGGAATAGCCGCCGGCGGAATTGACCAGCACCGTGCCGTCCGTGTTCAACAGCCAGATATCAGCGCCCAGATAGGTGCTAAGCGCCTGAAAATGGGAATGAATCGTATTTAAGGAGCGGGAATCCGCCGCATCCGAGTAATAGTTCCGCACGAAATTCGAGGAAATATAGTTGGCTTCCCGATACAGATCCTCCGCCTCTTTTTCGGTCAGGTAATTCAGCGTCATCTGGGAGCTGAATACCGCGATGGTAAAGAAGCTTAAGAAGCCGAAGATGATATAGGCCAGTATGAATTTCAGGTAAAGGGAGTGCTTCATCATCTGTTATCCTTTGACGTCAAATTTGTAGCCGATGCCCCAGACCGTGGTCAGACTCCAGCTGGGATGATCCCCGATCTTCTCCCGGAGACGCTTGATGTGGACGTCCACGGTACGGGTGTCGCCGATATACTCGTAGCCCCAGATGTGGTCGAGAAGCTGCTCTCTGGTAAACACCTGATTGGGAGAGGAAGCCAGAAAATACAGAAGCTCCAGCTCCTTGGGCGGCATATCCACGGGCCTGCCCTGATAGAGCACGGAATAATTGGTCTGGTTGATGACCAGATCCGGGTATTCCACGATCTTGGCGGCAGGCGCAGAGGTTTCCGCAGGCTTCACAGGCTGATACCGTCGGAGCACGGCCTTAACCCGGGCCACCAGTTCCTTGGAATCAAAGGGCTTGATGATGTAGTCGTCCGCGCCCAGCTCAAGGCCGAGAACTTTGTCAAAGACTTCGCCCTTGGCGGACAGCATGATGATCGGCGTGTTGGACTTGGCGCGGATCTCTCTGCAGACCTGATAGCCGTCGATGCCCGGCAGCATCAGATCCAGCAGAATCAGCTGGGGCTTGAAGGTATCGAAAACCTTCAGGGCCTCCTCGCCGTCATTTACAATCATGGTCTCATAGCATTCTTTGGTCAGATACAGAGAAATCAGCTCTGCAATATTATTATCGTCGTCGACGATGAGAATTTTCTGTTTTGCTACCATTCTTCTACTCCTGTTTAAAGGTTGCAATCGTAACGCCTGCGTCGCCCTCGCCGAACTCGCCCAGGCGGTAGGATTTCACGTATTTGTTGCGCTTTAAGAGTCCCTGTACGGCCTTCCGGAGCGCTCCGGTACCTTTTCCGTGTACGATGCGGACGGAAGGAAGATGAGCCAGATAAGCGTCGTCCAGATATTTATCCAGATGGGCCAGAGCCTCGTCTACAGTCATGCCGATAAGGTTGATCTCGGTGCTGACGCTGGCAGACTTGCTCATCTTAATCTTGCCTGCGCTGGTGCGCTGGAACTGCTTGGCGGTGATGACAGCCTCCTCCACCAGCTCCAGATCGGTGAGCTTCACCTGCGAACGCAGGATACCCATCTGCACATAGAGATTGCCTCGGGCGTCGGGCAGGGTGCTGACCGTGCCCTGGAGATTCAGGCTCAGTACCTTTACGGTATCGCCCAGGTGCAGGTCAGAGGCCTTCAGCGCTTTCTTCGGCTTCTTTGCCACATCCTTGCTCATAGCCTTTTCGGTCTTCTTCATACGCTCCCGCAGCTTGGCCCGCTCCGCTTCCATCTCGCTTGCGGAAATGTTTGCCTTGCCAAATTTGTGGAAGTTCTTCATGGTCTCGTCGGCGTAATCCTTGGCCTCCTGCAGGACTTTGCGGGCCTGTTCGTTGGCTTCCAGCAGGATACGGTCGCGCTGGGCGTCCAGCTTCTCCTGCTTCTTCTCCAGAGCCTCCCGGAGGGAACGGATTTCCTCTTTATGTTCCTGAATTTCTGCCTGCTCCAGCTCAATGGTGCGGCGGCTGCTCTCCAGATCAGATAAGAGATCCTCAAAGCTCTCATTTTGCTCGCTTAAGTGGCCTTTCGCGTCCTCGATGAGGAAGTCGGGCAGCCCCAGCTTCCTGGAGATGGCAAAGGCATTGCTCTTGCCGGGAATACCGATGAGAAGCCGATAGGTGGGGCTTAAGGTCTCCACGTCGAATTCGCAGCAGGCATTTTCCACGCCGTCAGCGGAGAGGGCGAAGACCTTCAGCTCGCTGTAGTGGGTGGTGGCCATGGTGCGGATGCCCATTTTATGCAAGTGGGACAGAATCGCGATAGCCAGGGCCGCGCCCTCGGTGGGGTCGGTTCCGGCGCAGAGCTCGTCGAAAAGCACCAGTGAATTTAAGGAAGCCTCGTTCAGAATCCGGATGATGTTGGTCATATGGGACGAGAAAGTACTTAAGGACTGCTCGATGCTCTGCTCGTCGCCGATATCTGCGTACACGTCGTCGAAGACGGCCAGTTCAGAGTTCTGGGCGGCGGGAATATGGAGTCCGGCCTGGCCCATCAGGGTCAGAAGACCGGTGGTCTTCAGGGATACCGTTTTACCGCCGGTATTGGGACCGGTAACGATGAGCAGATCAAAGTCCTGTCCCAGACGGATGGTGACAGGGACCACCTTCTTCGGATCCAGCAGCGGGTGACGGCCTTCCTTAATATAGATCTGCCGTTTTTCGTTGAAGCGGGGGCGGGTGGCCTTCATATTTTTAGCCAGCTTGGCTTTGGCGAAAATGAAGTCGAGGGTGGTCAGGATATCGTAGTCCTGGTCCAGCTCCTCAGTACAGAACGCGGTCTGGTTGCTTAAGGCTTCCAGAACGTGCTCGATTTCTTCCTGCTCCTTCAGATATAATTCCTTTAAATCATTATTCAGTTTTACGACGGCCATGGGTTCCACGAACAGGGTGGAACCGGTGGAAGACTGGTCGTGAATCATGCCGGGCACCTGGCTGCGGTATTCGGCCTTGACCGGGATACAGTAGCGGCCGTTTCGCTGGGTGATGACGGCGTCCTGCAGATAAGTCCGCGCGGAGCCATTGACCATGCCGGACAGGGTCGAATGAATCTTGTCGTTGGCCGCCAGAATGGAGCGGCGTACATGGTGCAGGGCAGGGCTGGCGTCGTCGCTTATCTCATCCTCCGAGAGAATACAGCGGCGGATTTCGCCGGAGAGCTGGGTACAGGGCTCCAGCGCGTCAAAAAGTGGATCGAGGGAATCCGGATCTTCCTCCCGGCCCTCGTTCTGACGGGCATACTGCTTCGCCCGGGCCGCTGTCTCCAGAAGGGAGCAGACGTCCAGAAGCTCCGGAATATTTAAGGTGCTTCCGATTTCCAGACGCTTCAGGGAAGCGCGTACGTCCCTGGTGCCGGAGAAGCCCACGCCGCCTCTGCGGTAAAGTCTCGTCAGGGCGTCCTCAGTCTCCTGTTGTGCGGCCGTAATCGCCGCCAGATCCTGCATGGGGGTAAGTTCCATACAGCGCTTGCGTCCGCCTGCGCTTCCCGCTTCGGCGGCCAGACGCTCGATAATTTTATAAAATTCCAGTGTGTGATAAGCTTTTCTATTCATAATACCCAAAGTATACCGCACTTTGGATAGAATGAAAAGAGGGTTTTTATATGTGGACACTCCTGTAAAAATGTATTAAAATATGGATATCAAGGGTTACAAGGAGGAAGGCCGTTCATGCTTGCATGATAAGGACTTTCTCTTTGGAAGCCGCCGCACATGAGGAAGTAGCGATTTGCGGAGCAAATCTGCGGATTCCGAATGGGCGTAGAATTGCGGGAGCCGTAAGGCGGAGCAATTCGTGATATCCAAGTTTGGGACTCGGTCCCAAACTTTCCTTATTGGCTTCGGAGGGTTTCTATGGCAGAAGAGAGAAAATCAAACGATGAAGAATTTTCCTTTGTAAAAGAAAAGATAAAAAAACAGCCCTTTTACCAGACCAGACGGTTCCGCCAGCTCTGCTACTGGCTGTTGGTGGCGGCTCTGTGCGGCGCGGTGGCCTGCTTCGTGTTCGTGAAGCTTCAGCCGTTTATGGAGCGCGCCCTTGGTAAGGAGGAGAAGACGGAGATCACGATTCCACGGGACGACGAGCCGGACGAGGTGACCCAGGAGCCGAACGGAGAGACAGTTGTGATTACGGAGCCCCAGGAGCTGGAATTGGCGGATTATCAGAAATTGTATACAAAGCTGAAGGCCGTAGCCGGCGAGGTAAATAAGAGCTTAGTGACCGTGACGGCAGCCAGCAGCGACACCGACTGGTTCAACGAGACCTATGAGAGTCGTCGGGAGATCAGCGGTCTTCTGGTGGGCAATAACGGCGTGGAGCTTCTGATTCTGACGCCTTACGAGCCGGTGAAGGACGCAAGCAAGCTTCAGGTCACTTTTGTGGATGGAAAAAGTCAGGATGCGGTCCTGAAGAATTATGACCGGGTAACCGATATGGCTATTGTGAGCGTGAATCTGGCAGCGGTGGACGAGGGCACCATGGAAGTGGTAAAAATCGCGGATCTGGGCAGCTCCAAGAGTGTGAAGGCGGGCGACAGCGTCATTGCCGTGGGCAGTCCCGCAGGCTTTGCCGGTTCCCTGAAATTCGGCAATCTGGTGGCGCCGGGCCATAAGACCAGCGTTATCGACGGCGAATACCGGCTTCTGATTACCGATATGGAGCGTTCCGACGGCGGTACCGGCGTGCTGGTGAATCTGGACGGACAGGTCATCGGCCTTATTGAGGACACCTATCTCCATGCATCCAATGAGCGAGCCCTGACGGCCTACGCCATTTCCGATATGAAGGCAGTCATTGAGCATCTGTCTAACAGCCAGGATCTGGTGTACATGGGCATCAAGGGCAGCCAGGTAACGGCGGAGATCGCGGAGAGCCAGGGCATTCCCACGGGCGTCTATGTGTCCGATGTGGAGCCGGATTCCCCGGCCCTGAACGGCGGTCTGCAGGCGGGCGATGTGATCATCGAGATCAGCGGGAAGGCTGTTGCGAGCGTGACGGAGATTCAGGAAATGCTGCTGAAATTCTCCAAGGATCAGGTGATCCAGGTGAAGGTCATGCGCCAGGGCAAAGAAGAATATAAAGAAATTGCGTGCAGTGTGAAGCTGGATGTGTTAAAATAGTGCGTTGAATGAATGTACTGAACAGCTACGGACAGTTACGAATTTATGAGGAGAGTATGAAAGATGAAATATATTGAGACTATCCGGGAAGGCGAGCGCATTTCCGGTATCTATCTGTGCAAGCAGCGTCAGTCTGCGGTTACAAAAAATGGAAAAACATACGAAAACCTGATTCTGCAGGATAAGACAGGCACGGTGGACGCCAAGATCTGGGATCCCAATTCTCAGGGGATCGATGATTTTGAAGCGATGGACTATATTGATATTATGGCGGATGCCACCAGCTTTCAGGGCGCGCTGCAGCTGAACGTAAAGCGTGTCAGAAAGGCCCGGGAGGGCGAGTACAATCCGGCGGATTACCTGCCGGTCAGCGAGCGGGATATAGAAGAAATGTATCAGGAACTGATGGGCTACGCCAATCAGGTGCAGGAACCCCATCTGCGGGCGCTCTTAAAGAGCCTGTTCGTGGATGATGCGGAATTTATCAAGGGCTTCAAGTTCCATTCCGCGGCCAAGACCGTGCATCATAGCTTCGTTGGCGGTCTGTTGGAGCATACGTTAAATGTAACGAAGCTCTGCGAGTATTATGTACAGAATTATACCTATCTGAACCGGGATTTATTGTATACAGCAGCCATGTGCCACGATATCGGCAAGGTCTATGAGCTTTCCGAGTTTCCGGAAAATGATTACACAGATGAGGGACAGCTGCTGGGCCATATCGCCATGGGCAGCGAGATGGTAGCCGAGCGGGCGCATCAGATTCCGGGCTTCCCAAAGAAGCTGGAAAATGAATTGAAGCACTGCATCCTGGCCCATCACGGCGAGCTGGAGTACGGCTCCCCGAAGAAACCGGCCCTGGCCGAGGCTATGGCGCTGAATCTGGCTGACAATACAGACGCGAAGATGGAGACCATGAAGGAGATCTTCAAGGCAGCAGGTACCAATATGGGCTGGCTTGGTTACAACCGGTTCTTCGAGTCTAATCTGCGTAAGACGGAGGTTTAAGTTGAAAAAGAACGATTTGGTGGAAGTGACAATCGAATCGATGGGAAGCGCAGGAGAGGGGATAGGCAAAATGGATGGCTATCCCCTTTTTGTAAAAGATACCTTTCCCGGAGATAAGGCGCGGGTCAGTCTGACGAAAGTAAAAAAGACCTATGCTTTTGCGAGGCTTGTAGAGCTTCTGGAGCCGTCTCCCGATCGGGAGGAGCCCCGGTGCGCCCAGCACCGACGCTGCGGCGGCTGTCAGATTCAGGGGCTTTCTTATGAAAAACAGCTCTTATATAAAGAAGAAAAGGTGCGCGAGGATCTAAAGCGCCTGGGTGGTTTCACCGATCCCCCGGTGGGGCCGGTCCTGGGCATGGACGAGCCCTACCGCTACCGCAATAAGGCCCAGTTTCCATTCGGAAAGGACAAGGAGGGCCGTATCGTGACCGGCTTCTACGCGGGCCGCACCCACAGCATCGTGCCGGAGACAGACTGTGCTCTGGGAATCCGGGAGAATCAGACTATATTGAAAATGATTCTCGATTTTCTGAATGAGCATCACATCGAGCCGTACGATGAGAATACCGGAAAGGGACTTTTGCGCCATGTGCTGATCCGGAAAGGCTTCGCCACCGGCGAAATTATGGTAAGCCTGGTTATCAATGGCCGAAAATTCCCGCAAATCGAGAAACTGGCGGACCGCCTCTTTATGATTCCGGGCATGACCAGCCTGACGCTGAATGTAAATCAGAAGAACACCAACGTGATTTTGGGCAATGAGATTATTCCGGTGCGCGGTCAGACCTATATCACGGACAAAATCGGCGATATCAGTTATCGGATTTCGCCCCTGTCCTTTTACCAGGTAAATCCGGTGCAGACTGAGAAGCTGTACCGTACTGCTCTGGAATATGCAGGCCTATCCGGTCAGGAGACGGTCTGGGAGCTCTACTGCGGCATCGGAACCATTTCCCTGTTTCTGGCCCGGAGCGCGAAAAAGGTCTACGGCGTGGAAATCGTGCCCCAGGCCGTGGAGGACGCGAAGCACAACGCCGAGCTAAACGGTATCTCCAATGTGGAATTTTATCTGGGCAAGGCAGAAGAGGTTCTGCCTGAGAAATATGAAAAAGAAGGCATTCACGCGGACGTCATTGTCATCGATCCGCCCCGGAAGGGCTGTGACAGCGCCTGCCTTGAGACCATGCTTGCCATGACCCCGGAGCGCATTGTCTATGTGAGCTGCGACCCGGCCACCTTCGCCCGGGATCTGAAGCTCCTCTGCGCGGACGGAAGCTATGAGCTTACGAAGGTGCAGCCGGTGGATATGTTCCCGCAGACGGCGGGAGTGGAGAATGTAGGGCTTTTGGTTCGCAGAAAATAAAAAGGACGGGATAGGACACTTCATAAGGGGTGCGCTATCCCGTTCGCTGTTTTATCGATCTTCCATCCGCGTCCCGCACTTGGGGCAGTACGCGAAATCTTCCTCTGTCTCATACCCGCAGGCCGGGCAGACGTGACGGCATGGTGGATTCTGCCAGCTGCGATAGCCGTTGGTTCCACGCTGGATCAGAGTCATGTCCTCCGGGCGGATATCTGCGGGTTCCCCACGCTGAATCCGTTTTCCGATCTCCGGATCCAGCTCATACAGACTCTGGCAGCAGGTGGTCTGTACGTAGTACTTTTTACTCCATTTAAAAATCGGAATGAAAAACAGGCTCAGACACATATAGGTTATGTAAACCTGATACCGCCCATAGCTTCCGCAGGCCCCGCAGATATAGGGTCCGAAGCTTCCCAGATCCTTCTGTTCCTGGTTGATTCCACAGATAAAAAACATGGTTTATTTTGTCCTTCCATAGTAGTTTTGAAAAATAATCATCCAATTCCGCCCAGCACGATTCCCAGGATCAGCACCAGAAAACAAATCGGTACATAGAGATATTTGCAGATCGGATAAAACCATTTGGCAAAGGGGTGCTTTCGACCCTTGTTGACTTCATTTTCCACATACTGCTTTCCGAACACCCAGAACAGCATGATTCCGGCCAGGCCTGCGCCCAGGGGGCAGATGTAGATGGACAGCAGGTCCATCCAGTTGGAGACGATACCCTGGATGAGCAGGGATACCACGGCGCCGATGCCAGCGATGATGCAGCAGGACGGAATTCGGGAAAGTCCGGTCTTTTCCTGCACTGTGGCAATGGGGGCTTCGTAGAGATTCATCAGCGAGGTCATGCCGGCCAGAAATACCGCGGTGAAGAAAATAATCGCGATGAGCCAGCCGCCCGGCATGGAACGGATAAGATGGGGCAGGAAAATGAATAAAAGCCCCGGACCGCCCTGGTTGAGCTGTGCGCCGGTGGTTGCCATAGCCGGGATAATGACCAGTGCAGCCAGCATGGCAGCCATGGTATCAAAAAAAGCTACCCGGCCGGCAGAAGCAGGAATATCCTCTTCATCCGAAAAATACGATCCATAGATCAGCGTACCGTTTCCGGCCACGGACAGGGAGAAAAATGCCTGCCCCAGGGCGAAAATCCAAGTGGTCGGGCTGGCCAGTGCCTTTGGGTCTACGCGGAAAATATACTGATAACCTGCCGCGGAACCCGGCTGAAAGGACACATAAACGCCCAGTATGATGAACAGCACGAAAAAGATCGGCATCATAACCTTGTTGGCCTTTTCGATACCGCTTCCCACGCCGAACATCAGGATGATCATGCAGATCAGGAACGCCAGAATCTGCCAGAAGTTATTGCCCCAGGCAGAGGCCATGCTGCCAAAGTTAGCGGCAAAACCGTCGATATCGCCGGCAGCCAGGGTCGCCCCGGTAAATGTACCAACCATGTATTTTAAAATCCAGCCCATGACAACGGTATAGCCGATGGCCATAGCGAATGCGCCCAGAACCGGAATCCAGCCAAGGGTCTCGCCGATTTTCCGCCTTCCTTTTGTCTCACAGGCCATGCCGAAGGCATCGATGGGCCCGGAGCGGGTACCCCGTCCCAGACACATTTCCCCGATGACGCCGGTGGAACCGATTAAAATGACGAAAATAAAATAGGGGATCAGAAAAGAACCGCCCCCATATAAGGATACTCTGGTCGGAAACATCCAGATATTGCCCATTCCCACTGCAGAGCCGATGCAGGCCAGAATAAAGCCCTACTGGCTGTTAAAGGATTCCCGTTTTTTCATGAACACTTCTCCCATTCATAAATGATAAAACCAGTATAACATGAATTGGAAAAACAGGGAAGCTTCTTTCCGGGTGGACTTGCAGGACATTTCCCGTCATGCTACAATAGAAATACGATTTTTTATAGAAGGAGAACGCAATGGCAATCGCAAAAGAACTTGTGCTTTATTATACACCGGAGAAATCCGACGCGGATCGGCTCTTAAAGGGCGTACTGGTGCGCATGGGCATCCGGATTCGCAACATCACGCCGGAACAGACAGCCGAAAAGGTGGGGGCGCTGGCCGGGCTGCCCGGATATGAGGAGCAGGAGAAAGCCACGGATGCGCCGGTGATTCCGGAAAAGCTTCTGGTGCTGCATGGCTTTGGACAGCGTCGGCTGCAGGAGCTGCTTGGAGGTCTTAGAAAGGCCAAGGTGCCGCCGATTCCCATGAAGGCTATGGTGACAGAACACAATGCGGACTGGCCCCTGTATGAGCTTTATCAGGAAATCCGGAAAGAGCATGAAATGATGACCGGACAAAAGGAGAGTAAATAAATGGAAAAAGAAGCATTTCAGAAGCGTCTGGAGGATCTGGGCGAGCTGGCAAAAATCAATAACAACCGTCTCAGTACCGACGCAGTAAAGACGTTTTTGAAGGATATGGATCTGACCGAGGAGCAGTATGACCTGGTATTTGCTTATCTGGCGTCCAAAATGATTACCGTGGAGGGCTATGTGCCTGCGGCGGACCAAAAGGAGGGCACGCCGGAGCTTTCTGAGGAGGAACAGACCTTTTTGACTCAGTACGAGGAGGATTTGAGTTACCTGAAGACAGTGGAAGAAGAGGCATTACTGGAGCTCTGCCGGGAAGTGGAGGAGAGCGGAGACAATGACGCAAAGGCGCGTCTCACCGAACAGCTGCTTCCGAGGGTAGTGGAGACTGCAAAGCATTACGCGGGCCGGGGACTTCCCATCGGCGACCTGATTCAGGAAGGCAATATCGGTCTGATGCTGGCACTGGAGACTCTCGGACTCCGGGAAGAGGGCGTATCCGCTCTGGATTATCTGAAAGAAGAGATCGAAAAAGCAGTCAGCGAAGCGCTGGAGGATCAGCAGACGGAGAAATCCGCAGGCGAGCTGATTGCGGATCGTTTAAATGAGCTCAGCGACGGTATCAAAGAGCTGTCCGGCGAGCTGGAGCGTCAGGTCTCTGTGGAAGAACTGTCCGCGTTTATGGACATGCCTGTGGAAGAGATCGAGGATCTGTTGAAGCTGGCAGGAGAGGGAACCGGCGACGGTGAAAGCACAGAAGAGCAGAAATAATCATCCAATATTATGCGACAAAAAATGGGCATCCCTGATGGAATGCCCGTTTTTAGATCCGAAAGATGTCTTTTCTTTTGTATCGAAACAGCTTAAGCTACAACGACAACGTTGGTAGCCTGCGGTCCACGATTACCCTCGGTTACATCGAAAGTAACGGACTGGCCTTCCTCCAGAGTCTTGAAGCCATCAGCAACGATGCCGGTGAAATGTACGAATACATCCTCGCCTGTCTCAGAGTTGGTGATGAAGCCGTATCCCTTTGTTCCGTTGAACCACTTAACAGTACCCTTGTTCATAAAATGAAGCCTCCTAATAAATATAGAAAATATAATGTATGTTCCCATGCTGTCCGAAAACAAAAAATCACATGTTTTTGTAAAGCATCAAAGTGAACGATGACTTACAAAAACATGTGAATCAATCCTCTTCGAAAATACATTTGAACGTAGATATTATATCCTGAAAATGGCGGAAAGTCAAGAATTATTTGGTATAATCACATAAGCAACATGCATTTCCTACTAAAAAACTAAGTATTGAAAAAAAGAGGATTCTATAGTATGCTTATAAAAATACTGCAGTCCGGAAAACGGCTGTGGAGGTATGAAATTGATGATAAATGCAGGGGGTAAAAGCATGCAGAATACAGCAGAACAGAAACTGGAAAATTTGAAGGCTTATCTGCGGGAGCTGGGAAGTGTGGTCGTGGCCTTTTCCGGCGGCGTAGATTCCACCTTCTTGTTGAAGGCAGCCCATGAGGTGCTGGGCGACAAGGCCATTGCCGTGACGGCGCAGTCCTGCTCCTTTCCGAAAAGAGAGCTGACAGAGGCCAAGACATTTTGCAAAAAAGAGGGTATCCGCCACATTATCTGCGAATCCGAGGAGCTTGAGATAGACGGATTTTCCAAGAATCCGCCCAATCGCTGCTATCTGTGCAAGCATGAGCTGTTTGAGAAAATGAAGCAGCTGGCGGCAGACAACGGTATTGCATACGTGGCAGAGGGTTCTAATATGGACGACAATGGCGACTACCGCCCGGGACTCCAGGCCATCGCCGAGCTGGATATTAAGAGCCCGCTGCGAAAAGCGGAGCTTACGAAGGCAGAGATTCGCGAGCTTTCCAAAGATATGGATTTACCCACCTGGGATAAGCCGTCCTTCGCCTGTCTGGCGTCCCGTTTCGTGTACGGCGAAAGCATTACCAAAGAAAAGCTTGCCATGGTAGAGAAGGCCGAGCAGCTGCTTCTGGATTACGGTTTCCGTCAGGTGCGTGTCCGTATTCACGACAATCTGGCCCGCATCGAGGTGCTGCCGGAGCAGTTCGACAAGCTGATGGAAGAGAAGGTCCGCGCCGATGTGGTGGCGAAGCTGAAGGAGTACGGATTCCTGTACGTGACCATGGATCTGGCAGGATACCGGATGGGAAGTATGAATGACGCGCTGAAAAAGTGAGTTTACATAAGATGGGGCATGGCAGCGTGAGCCATGCCCTTAAATTTTGCTGTTTTTAAAGCTGGAAGGCCGGAAGTATCTGTGCTAAAATGGGAACATGCAAAAGAGAAAATAGAGATAAGATTTTAAATAAAGGAGAAACAGCAACATGCAGGAAATTAAATGTCCCAACTGCGGCGAGGTCTTCGTGGTGGACGAATCCGGCTATGCTCAGATCGTGCAGCAGGTCCGGGACAAAGAATTCGATAAAGAACTGCGCCGTCGGGAGGAGGAGCTGGCCGGAAAGCAGGAGAGCGAGCTGCGCCTCCTGAAGCTGGAACAGAAGCAGGAATACGACGCTGCTTTAGCGAAGAAAGAGACAGAGATTCAGAAGCTGGACCGTCTCATCGCCGAGCTGCGGGCTCAGATCTCCGGTACGGAGACCGAGAAAAAGCTGGCTGTAGCTGAGGTCGTAAGCGAAAAAGACAGGGAGCTTTCGGAGAAAACCACCGAGATCACCGCTCTGAAAAGCCAGCTTGCCAACAAAGCCACGGAAAATGAGCTGAAGGAGCAGGCCCTTCAGAAGCAGTACGAGGAAAAGCTGAAAATAAAGGACGAGCAGATTGAATACTACAAGGATTTCAAGGCTCGCCAGTCCACGAAAATGATCGGCGAAAGCCTGGAGCAGCACTGTCTGAATCAGTTTAACGCCCTGCGTATGACCGCGTTCCCGAATGCTTATTTTGAAAAGGACAACGACGCCCGCACCGGCAGCAAGGGCGACTTTATCTTCCGGGAAGCCGCGGACGGTGTGGAATTCATTTCCATCATGTTCGAGATGAAAAATGAGATGGATGAGACGGCCACCAAGCACAGGAATGAGGATTTCTTAAAGGAGCTTGACAAGGATCGCCGGGAGAAAAAGTGCGAGTACGCCGTGCTGGTTTCCCTGCTGGAGATTGACAACGAACTCTATAACAACGGTATCGTGGACGTATCCTATCGCTATGAGAAAATGTATGTAATCCGCCCTCAGTTTTTTATTCCCATGATTACGCTGCTTCGAAACGCGGCGCTGAATTCCCTTCAGTACCGCCGGGAACTGGAGCTGGCCCGTCATCAGCAGGTAGACATCCTGCGCTTTGAGGAGAATATGAACACCTTCAAGGAGGGCTTCGCCCGCAATTATCGCATTGCCAGCGATAAGTTCAAGACGGCTATCGACGAGATTGACAAGACGATTACCCATCTGCAGAAGACGAAGGAAGCCCTGCTTTCCTCTGAAAATAACCTGCGCCTGGCCAATCATAAGGCCGAGGATCTGAGTATCAAGCGACTGACGAAAAATGCGCCTACGGTGAAGGCTATGTTCGATGAATTAAAAAAAGAAGAAACAGAATCATTTGACCGGTTAACATAACACAAAAACCGCTCCCCGGGTAATCAGACCTGTGAAGCGGTTTTGTTTTCCTGAAAATTCTTTCTATATAAGATTATTTCTCCGCATCCTGCAGATACTTCTTGATCGCCGCGAAGCTCTCCTCGCTGATATCGTGCTCCATCCGGCAGGCGTCTTCCACAGCCACATCCTGGGATACGCCCAGGCTGATGAGCCAGTTGGAAATGACAGAATGGCGCTCATACACAGTTGCCGCCAGCTTTAGGCCTTCCCCGGTCAGGGAAAGATAGCCCTCCTCGGAAACATTTACATAGTTCTTCTGGCGTAGATTCTTCATGGCCACGCTGACGCTGGGCTTGGAATAGCCGAGCTCATTGGCCACGTCGATGGAACGCACCTGGGCTTTGTGCTTGCTTAAGATAAGGATTGTCTCCAGATAATCCTCCACCGATTCCTCGGATTTATGCCGCTGATAATTCATATAGTAGTAATCTCCTTCTCCATACTCAGGATTTATTTCCTGAAATTCACGTATTTATAATATTTAAAGTTTAACATTTTGCCGAAAGAAAGGCAAGCATTTAATCGGAATGTAAAAGATAGGATTTATCAGGTGGTTTCCCGGCGTATTCCGGCGTATTTTCAAAGAAAATGCTTGACATGCTTAGGGTTGGCATGATATGATATCAGGGCGAATGGAAGTAGGCTTTTTTTTTATGCCTAAAAAACGACAGTTTAGATATGCCGGCATGCGTATCGAGGCTGTTCAGCAAGCAAAAAATAAGCGGAGGTGGAAGTCGTGCGCGTAAAGATCACATTGGCATGTACGGAGTGCAAACAGCGTAACTACAACATGACAAAAGAGAAAAAGAATCATCCGGATCGGATGGAGACCAACAAGTACTGCAGATTCTGCAGAAAGCACACACTGCACAAAGAAACAAAATAAGATGCAGGAAAGGATAGTGGGACGATGAGCGAAGCAGCAGAAAAGGCCACTAAGAGCACCAATAAACCGAAGAAAAGCTGGTTCAAGGGTCTGAAAGCCGAGTACAACAAGATTGTATGGCCGGACAGAAAGACCGTGATAAGACAGACCGTAGCCGTAGTGCTTACATCGATTGTCCTGGGAGTTGTAATTAAGCTTCTGGATATTATCCTGTCTTATGGAATCGATATGCTGATTAGTTTATAGGAGTGAGAAAATGGCAGAGGCAAACTGGTATGTAGTTCATACCTATTCCGGATACGAGAACAAGGTTAAGGCCAACATTGAGAAAACAATTGAAAACAGACACCTGGAGGAGCAGATTCTCGAAGTGAGAGTTCCGCTGCAGGACGTAGTTGAGATGAAGAACGGTGCCAGAAAACAGGTTCAGAAGAAGATGTTTCCGGGCTATGTTCTGATTAACATGGTGATGAATGACGACACCTGGTACGTTGTGCGCAATACCCGTGGTGTGACCGGCTTTGTCGGACCGGGATCAAAACCGGTACCTCTGACAGAAGAGGAAATGCGGCCGCTCGGAATCCAGTCTGAAAATGTCGTAGTAGATTTCAAGGAAGGCGATACCGTTACGGTTACAGGCGGCGTATGGGCCGACACGGTAGGAGTTATCCAGGATATCAACCAGGGTAAGCAGTGCGTAACCATCAACGTGGATCTGTTCGGCAGAGAAACGCCGGTCGAGATCAGCTTCTCAGAAATCAAAAAGATGTAAGGTATTACATCAGAACACGAAACTATCAAATGTAGAAGCATGTGGGAGGGAGAAACCCAAATGCCCGCAATTACCACAAGGAGGTGCCTAAAATGGCAAAGAAAGTAACAGGTTATATTAAATTGCAGATTCCTGCTGGAAAGGCAACACCGGCTCCGCCTGTAGGTCCGGCTCTCGGACAGCACGGCGTGAACATCGTAGAGTTCACAAAGCAGTTCAATGCTAGAACCGCAGATCAGGACGGAATGATTATTCCGGTTGTTATCACAGTTTACGCAGACAGATCTTTCAGCTTCATCACAAAGACTCCGCCTGCAGCAGTTCTGCTGAAGAAGGCATGCAAGATTCAGTCCGGTTCCGGTGTTCCGAACAAGACTAAGGTTGCTACCATCAGCAAGGCTGAGCTTCAGAAGATCGCTGAGCTTAAGATGCCGGACCTGAACGCAGCAAACGTTGATTCCGCGATGAGCATGATCGCAGGAACCGCTCGCAGCATGGGCATCGTTGTTGAGGACTAATCGAAACTGTTATAGCAAATGTTGTACGTGGGAGGGAAAACCCTGAATCCCGCAATTACCACCAGGAGGTTATTTAATATGAAACATGGAAAGAAGTATGTTGAGGCTTCTAAGCTCTACGACAAACAGACTCAGTATGATAGAGATGAGGCAGTAGCTATCGTAAAGAAGCTTGCTACCGCAAAATTTGATGAGACCATCGAGGCTCACATCCGTACAGGCTGTGACGGACGTCATGCAGATCAGCAGATCCGTGGCGCTGTTGTACTTCCGCACGGAACCGGTAAAACTGCACGTGTGCTGGTATTTGCAAAGAACGCAAAGGCTGACGAGGCACAGGCAGCAGGTGCAGATTTCGTTGGAGCAGAGGAACTGATTCCGAAGATTCAGAACGAAGGATGGCTTGATTTCGACGTAGTTGTAGCTACCCCGGACATGATGGGCGTTGTAGGACGTCTGGGACGTGTACTTGGACCTAAGGGTCTGATGCCGAACCCGAAGGCCGGAACTGTAACTATGGACGTTACCAAGGCAATCCAGGAAATTAAAGCTGGTAAGATTGAGTATCGACTGGACAAGACTAACATTATCCACGTGCCGATTGGAAAGGCTTCCTTCACAGAGGAGCAGTTAGCGGACAACTTCCAGACGCTGATCGATGCAATCAATAAGGTTAAGCCGGCAGCTGTAAAGGGCCAGTACCTGAAGAGCGTAACCATCGCTCCGACCATGGGACCGGGCGTAAGACTGAACACAGCAAAGCTTGGTTAATCAAAAAAATTGGTTGACATTCATAAAAAGATATGCTATGCTTTCATAGCATGTAACACGACCCGAAGACAGCAGGTGCCGCAAGGCATAAGTTGAACACGCCTGCCGAGGACGATATGCATTCACTTTGAATGATTTTTCGAAACCTCTCTGTCTTCCCGACAGAGAGGTTTTTTGTATCAGGAATTCGACAAAAATCGATTCCTTCGTATATCGGGTTGGTGAACACATAGACTAATAAGGAGGTACACCACTCATGGCAAAAATCGAGCTGAAGAAACCGGTTGTAGAAGAGATTTCTGCAAATATCGAAGGTGCTCAGTCCGTTGTTCTTGTTCAGTACTGCGGTCTGACCGTAGAGCAGGATACAAGACTTCGTAAAGAGCTCAGAGATAACGGAGTTATCTACAAGGTTTACAAGAATACGATGATGAACTTCGCATTCAAGGGAACAGATTGTGAGAGCCTTGCTCCGCAGCTGGAGGGCCCGAACGCAATTGCTATCTCCAAGACAGATGCAACTGCTCCGGCACGTATCCTTGCTAAGTTCGGCAAAGAGGCACCGGCTCTTGAGATCAAGGGCGGTATCGTAGAGGGAACATACTACGACGCAGCAGGCATGGCTGAGATCGCAAAGGTTCCGTCAAGAGAAGAGCTTCTTGGCAAGCTGCTTGGCAGCATCCAGTCTCCGATTACAAACTTTGCTCGCGTTCTGAATCAGATCGCAGAGTCCAAGGCGGAGGCATAGGCTGTGAGTACTTAATGAGTGCGTAGCACGAATTTAGTACGAACGCCCACTTGGACACTTAATGAGCGCAAGCCGAAGGCACAGCGCGAATTTAGTGACCATGGTGATTTCACTAACAAAAAACGAATTTTAAAATGAAAAATCAGGAGGAAAATAAAATGGCAAAGTTAACTACCGCTGAGTTTATCGACGCTATCAAAGAGTTATCCGTATTAGAGCTGAACGAGCTGGTAAAGGCTTGTGAGGAAGAGTTTGGTGTATCTGCAGCAGCAGGTGTTGTTGTAGCAGCAGCTGGCGACGGCGCAGCAGCAGCTGAGGAGAAGGATTCCTTCGACGTAGAGCTGACAAGCGCTGGAGATTCCAAGGTTAAGGTTATCAAGGTTGTTCGTGAGGTAACTGGTCTGGGTCTGAAGGAAGCTAAGGACCTGGTAGACGGCGCACCGAAGGTACTGAAAGAGGGCGTTTCCAAGGCAGAGGCTGATGAGCTGAAGGCTAAGCTTGAGGAGCAGGGAGCTACTGTAACTCTGAAATAAGTTTATGAAGACTTATAGAGCCGGGTGGAGTAATCCGCCCGGCTTATTTTAATCTTGTGCGGTCAGGATTGCCGGTAAAAAATATCAACAAAAATATTGACCAAAATCCATAAATCTATTCAAAATCATTTTCGAAAAAAATCTCCAAAACATACAAAAAAAGCTTGACACCTATACCTCTTTATGGTATCATGTAGGATGCACTATTGTGGTGAGCTAGGCTCTGAATTCATTTTGCGCTTTTGTGCAAAATGACGAAAATAGTAGCTAACTTCCATATTAAATAAGGGGTGAACGTCAATGGAAAAGAACAGAATACGTCCGGTCGCAACCGGTAAGAACTTCAGAATGAGCTATTCCAGGCAGAAAGAAGTCCTGGAGATGCCGAACCTCATTGAGGTCCAGAAGGATTCCTATGATTGGTTCCTTCGGGAAGGTCTTCGAGAAGTGTTCGATGACATCTCTCCCATCGCCGATTACAGCGGACATCTGAGTCTGGATTTTGTAGACTTCACGCTCTGTACCGGTGAGGATGAGCTGAAATATACCATCGAAGAATGCAAGGAAAGAGATGCGACATACGCAGCTCCCCTGAAGGTAAAAGTACGTCTTTATAATAAAGAGACAGATGAAATCAATGAACACGAGATTTTCATGGGTGACCTGCCGCTGATGACGGAGACAGGTACATTCGTGATCAACGGCGCAGAACGTGTTATCGTCAGCCAGCTCGTACGTTCCCCTGGAATTTACTATGCGATTGATCATGATAAATTAGGAAAAGGCCTTTACTCCTGTACCGTTATCCCGAACCGTGGTGCATGGCTGGAGTATGAGACAGATTCCAACGATGTATTTTATGTACGTGTAGACCGTACCAGAAAGGTTCCGGTAACCGTTCTGGTTCGTGCCCTGGGTTATGGAACAAACCCGGAGATTATCGATCTGTTCGGCGAGGAGCCGAAGATCCTGGCAACTCTGGCCAAGGATACCGCAGAAAGCTATCAGGAGGGTCTGCTGGAGCTGTATAAGAAGATTCGTCCGGGCGAGCCGCTGGCAGTAGACAGCGCAGAGAGTCTGATTATGAGCATGTTCTTCGATCCGAGAAGATATGATCTGGCGAAGGTTGGACGTTATAAGTTTAATAAGAAGCTTCTGCTTCGTAACCGTATCACAGGTCATGTGCTGGCAGAAGATGTGGTAGATACACAGACCGGAGAGATCCTGGCTGAGGCCGGTACCGAGGTAACCCGCGAGCTGGCAGACGAGATTCAGAACGCGGCAGTACCGTTCGTCATGATTCAGACCGAGGAGCGCGACGTACGTGTCATTTCCAGTATGATGGTAGACCTGCGCCACTATGTGGATGTGGATCCGGAAGAACTGGGTGTTACAGAATTAGTATATTATCCGGCTCTGAAAAAGATACTGGAAGAAAATGAAAGCATCGAGGATATCAAGGAAGCGGTTAAGCGCGAGATCCACGATCTGATTCCGAAGCATATTACCAAGGAAGACATTATTGCTTCCATTAACTATAACCTGCATCTGGAGTACGGTATCGGTAATGAGGACGATATCGACCATCTGGGCAATCGTCGTATCCGCGCGGTAGGCGAGCTGCTTCAGAACCAGTACCGCATCGGTCTCTCCAGAATGGAGCGTACCGTACGTGAGCGTATGACCACACAGGATCAGGACAATATTACACCGCAGTCCCTGATCAACATCAAGCCGGTCACTGCAGCAGTGAAGGAGTTCTTCGGATCTTCCCAGCTGTCACAGTTCATGGATCAGAACAACCCGCTGGGCGAGCTGACACATAAGCGTCGTCTGTCCGCACTGGGACCGGGCGGTCTGTCCAGAGATCGTGCAGGATTCGAGGTTCGAGACGTACATTACTCCCATTACGGAAGAATGTGCCCCATCGAGACCCCTGAGGGACCGAACATCGGTCTGATCAACTCTCTGGCATCCTATGCAAGAATTAACGAGTATGGATTTATTGAGACTCCGTACCGTAAGATTGATAAAGCAGATCCGAAGAATCCGCGTGTCACAGACGAAGTAGTCTACATGACCGCAGACGAAGAGGATAACTATCATGTAGCACAGGCAAATGAGCCGCTGGACGAAGAGGGACACTTCATTCATAAGAATGTATCCGGTCGTTACCGTGAGGAGACCCAGGAGTACGAGCGCTCCATGTTCGATTATATGGACGTGTCTCCGCGAATGGTATTCTCCGTAGCTACGGCGTTGATTCCGTTCCTGCAGAACGATGACGCGAACCGTGCGCTGATGGGATCCAACATGCAGCGTCAGGCCGTACCGCTTCTGACCACAGAGGCTCCGGTAGTCGGAACGGGCATTGAAGTTAAGACCGCAGTCGACTCCGGTGTGTGTGTGGTAGCAAAGCATGACGGTGTGGTAGAGCGCTCCGTATCCAATGAGATCACCATCAAGTGTGACGATGGAACCAAGGATGTATACCGTCTGACCAAGTTCTCCCGAAGCAACCAGAGCAACTGCTACAACCAGAGACCGGTTGTATTCAAAGGCGACAAGGTAAAGAAGGGCGACGTAATTGCGGATGGTCCTTCCACCTCCGGCGGAGAGCTGGCTCTCGGTAAGAATCCGCTGATCGGATTCATGACCTGGGAAGGTTACAACTACGAGGACGCCGTACTTCTTAGCGAGCGTCTGGTAGAGGATGATGTATACACCTCTATTCATATCGAGGAATATGAGGCAGAGGCCCGTGATACCAAGCTGGGACCGGAAGAGATCACAAGAGACGTTCCGGGCGTGGGCGATGACGCGCTGAAGGATCTGGACGAGCGCGGAATTATCCGTATCGGCGCTGAGGTCCGCGCAGGCGATATTCTGGTAGGTAAGGTTACACCCAAGGGAGAAACTGAGCTGACCGCAGAGGAGAGACTGCTGCGCGCCATCTTCGGTGAGAAGGCCCGCGAGGTGCGTGATACCTCCCTGAAGGTACCCCACGGCGAGTATGGTATCGTCGTAGACGCGAAGGTATTTACCAGAGAGAACGGCGACGAGCTGTCTCCGGGTGTAAATCAGTCCGTTCGTATCTACATTGCTCAGAAGCGTAAGATCTCCGTAGGAGATAAGATGGCAGGCCGTCACGGTAATAAGGGTGTCGTTTCCCGTGTACTTCCGGTAGAGGATATGCCGTTCCTGCCGAACGGACGTCCGCTGGATATCGTTCTGAACCCCCTGGGCGTACCGTCCCGTATGAATATCGGACAGGTCCTGGAGATTCACTTAAGCCTGGCTGCCAAGGCCCTTGGCTTCAATGTATCCACACCGGTATTCTCCGGCGCGAACGAGAGCGATATCATGGATACACTGGATCTGGCAAATGATTATGTAAACCTTCCGTTTGACGACGCAGAGGCGGCTGAATGGAAGGAAAGAGGCGAGGAGACCACAGCAGACGGAAGACCGTGGAGTGGTGAGACCTTCCTCGGCATTCACGGCGAGGAACTGCATCCGGAGGTAACACAGTACCTGGATGAGAACCGTGAGCATAGAAAGCTCTGGAAAGGCGTTCCCATTTCCAGAGACGGTAAGGTGCGGCTGCGTGACGGACGTACAGGCGAGTACTTTGACGGCGCTGTAACCATCGGTCACATGCATTACCTGAAGCTGCATCACCTGGTAGACGATAAAATTCATGCCCGTTCCACAGGACCGTACTCCCTGGTTACTCAGCAGCCGCTGGGTGGTAAGGCACAGTTCGGTGGACAGCGTTTCGGAGAGATGGAGGTGTGGGCTCTGGAGGCCTATGGCGCATCTTACACCCTGCAGGAGATTCTGACCATGAAGTCTGACGACGTTATCGGACGTGTGAAGACCTACGAGGCCATTATCAAGGGCGACAATATTCCGAAGCCGGGTATTCCCGAGTCATTCAAGGTACTTTTGAAAGAGCTTCAGTCTCTGGGACTGGATGTTCGCGTACTGCGGGATGACAATACAGAGGTCGAGATCATGGAGACCAGCGAGTACGGTGACAGCACCGATATCCGCTCCATCATCGAGGGAGACCGCCGCTTCAAGGATGATGAGGATTCCTATGGCGATTACGGCTTCAGCAAGCAGGAATTTGCCGAGGACGGAGAACTGGTTGATATCGAGGAGGAGCCGGACGATTCAGATGAGGATTTCTCTGATTTCGACGGAGATTTTGAAGAAGAATAAGGAAGGGAGTGCCATTCATGCCAGAAACAACGAATCAGGCTGTATACCAGCCGATGACATTTGACGCGATTCGTATCGGACTTGCGTCCCCGGAGAAGATCCGGGAGTGGTCCAGAGGCGAGGTTAAAAAGCCTGAAACCATCAATTACAGAACCCTGAAACCGGAAAAAGACGGCTTATTCTGTGAACGAATCTTCGGACCCAGCAAGGACTGGGAGTGCCACTGCGGAAAGTACAAAAAGATTCGCTATAAAGGCGTAGTCTGCGACCGTTGTGGAGTAGAGGTTACAAAGTCTAACGTCCGCCGTGAGCGTATGGGTCACATCGAGCTGGCCGCTCCGGTGTCTCATATCTGGTACTTCAAGGGCATTCCCAGCCGTATGGGACTGATCCTTGACCTGTCTCCGCGTACATTGGAGAAGGTTCTGTACTTTGCGTCCTACATCGTACTGGACGCAGGCGATACCGAGCTGCAGTACAAGCAGGTATTGTCTGAGAAGGAGTACCAGGATATGCGCGAGAAGTATGGCAGCCGCTTCCGCGTAGGTATGGGCGCAGAGTCCGTAAAGGAGCTTCTGCAGGCCATCGATCTGGAAAAGGAGTCTGTGGAACTGAAGGCAGGCCTGAAGGATGCCAGCGGACAGAAGCGTGCCCGTATCATCAAGCGTCTGGAGGTCGTAGAGGCCTTCCGCGAGTCCGGTAATAAGCCGGAGTGGATGATTCTGGATGCGGTTCCGGTTATTCCGCCCGATCTGCGACCCATGGTACAGCTGGATGGTGGACGTTTCGCTACCTCTGACCTGAACGACCTGTACCGCAGAATTATCAACAGAAATAACCGACTGACCCGCCTTCTTGAGTTAGGTGCGCCGGATATTATCGTCCGCAACGAGAAGCGTATGCTGCAGGAGGCTGTAGACGCCTTGATCGATAACGGACGTCGTGGCCGTCCTGTCACCGGCCCGGGCAACAGAGCCCTGAAGTCTCTGTCTGACATGCTGAAAGGTAAGTCCGGACGTTTCCGTCAGAACCTGCTGGGTAAGCGTGTTGACTATTCCGGACGTTCCGTTATCGTCGTAGGTCCGGAGCTGAAGATTTATCAGTGCGGTCTTCCGAAGGAGATGGCCATCGAACTGTTCAAACCCTTCGTTATGAAGGAACTGGTACAGAACGGTACCGCGCATAATATCAAGAGCGCTAAGAAAATGGTAGAGCGTCAGGTACAGCCGGAGGTATGGGATGTACTGGAAGACGTCATCAAAGAGCATCCGGTTATGCTGAACCGTGCTCCTACCCTGCATCGTCTTGGTATCCAGGCCTTCGAGCCGATTCTGGTAGAAGGTAAGGCTATCAAGCTGCATCCGCTGGTTTGTACCGCGTTCAACGCGGACTTCGACGGAGACCAGATGGCAGTGCACCTTCCCCTGTCCGTAGAGGCGCAGGCGGAGTGCCGTTTCCTGTTGCTCTCCCCGAACAACCTGCTGAAGCCGTCTGACGGCGGTCCCGTAGCCGTACCGTCCCAGGATATGGTCCTTGGTATCTATTACCTGACCCAGGAGCGTCCGGGAAGTGAAGGCGAAGGCAAGTTCTTCAAGAACCTGAACGAAGCCATCCTGGCTTATGAGAATAAAGTCATCCGTCTGCAGTCCAGAATCAAGGTCCGCGTAACCAGAACCCTGGCTGACGGAACTGAGATGACCGGTATCGTAGAGTCCACGCTGGGCCGTTTCCTCTTCAACGAGATTCTGCCGCAGGATCTGGGCTTTGTAGATCGTACTGTTCCGGGCAATGAGCTGGTACTGGAGGTTGATTTCCACGTAGGCAAGAAGGGTCTGAAGCAGATTCTGGAGAAGGTTATCAATACCCACGGAGCCACCAGAACCGCAGAGGTACTGGATGATATCAAGGCGATGGGATACAAGTATTCCACCCGTGCGGCTATGACCGTATCCATTTCCGATATGACCGTGCCGCCTGAGAAGCCGGAGCTGATCAAGAAGGCACAGGATACCGTAGATAAGATTACACGTAACTACAAGCGTGGTTTGATTACTGAGGAAGAGCGTTATAAGGAAGTTGTTGAAACCTGGAAGGATACCGACGCTATCCTGACCAAGGCACTGCTGGATGGTCTGGATCGTTACAATAACATCTACATGATGGCTGACTCCGGAGCCCGTGGTTCCGATAAGCAGATCAAACAGCTGGCCGGTATGCGTGGACTGATGGCGGATACCACCGGTCACACCATCGAGCTTCCTATCAAATCTAACTTCCGTGAGGGTCTGGACGTTCTGGAGTACTTCATGTCAGCGCATGGAGCACGTAAGGGTATGTCCGATACCGCTCTGCGTACCGCGGACTCCGGTTACCTGACCCGTCGAATGGTAGACGTATCTCAGGATTTGATTGTCCGTGAGGTTGACTGCTGCGAGGGCAAGGGTGAAATCCCGGGCATGGTAGTAAAGGCCTTTATGGACGGCAAGGAAGAGATCGAGAGTCTGCAGGATCGTATTACCGGACGTTTTGCGTGCGAGACGGTATACGACAAGGACGGCAACGTACTCGTTAAGGCAAATCATATGATTACGCCGAGACGTGCAGCCGCTATCATGAAAAATGGCGTAGATAAGGACGGCAATCCCATTGACAGCCTGAAGATCCGTACTATCCTGACCTGTAAATCACACATCGGTGTATGCGCGAAGTGCTACGGCGCGAATATGGCTACCGGTGAGGCCGTACAGGTAGGTGAGGCAGTCGGTATCATCGCTGCTCAGTCTATCGGTGAGCCGGGTACACAGCTGACCATGAGAACCTTCCACAGCGGCGGTGTCGCAGGTGGAGATATCACACAGGGTCTTCCCCGTGTCGAGGAGCTTTTTGAGGCAAGAAAGCCGAAGGGACTTGCAATCATCACAGAGATTGCCGGAACCGTTACCATTCTGGATACCAAGAAGAAGCGTGAGATTCAGGTGACAGCCGCAGACGGAGAGTCCAAGGTATATCTGATTCCTTACGGTTCCCGTATCAAGGTTCAGGACGGACAGGTACTGGAGGCCGGCGACGAGCTGACAGAAGGTAGCGTGAACCCCCACGATATCCTGAAGATCAAGGGTGTACGTGCCGTACAGGATTACATGATCCGCGAGGTTCAGCGTGTATACCGTCTGCAGGGTGTAGAAATCGCCGACAAGCATATCGAGATGCTGGTACACCAGATGCTGAAGAAGATCCGTATCGAGGATAACGGAGATTCCGAGTTCCTGCCGGGTACACTGGTAGATATTCTGGAGTACGAGGATGCCAATGAGCGTCTGATCGCAGAGGGCAAGCAGCCCGCAGAAGGAAAGCAGATTATGCTTGGTATCACCAAGGCGTCTCTGGCTACCAACTCCTTCCTGTCTGCAGCGTCCTTCCAGGAGACCACCAAGGTTCTGACAGAGGCCGCTATCAAGGGTAAGGTTGACCCGCTGATCGGTCTGAAGGAGAACGTACTGATTGGTAAGCTGATTCCTGCCGGAACCGGTATGAAGCGTTATCAGAACGTAAAACTGGATACCGATATGGACGAAGAGGCTGAGCTGGACTTCGACGAGGACATCGATCTGGATGAAAATCTGGATCTGACCGAGGACGGAGCTGAGGATGAGGCTGTTGTAGAGGCAGAGGAGACCGAGGAGCCGGCTGAGGTATAAATTACGAAGAAATAATAGAAAACTGCTGTTTCACGAAAGTGTGGGACAGCAGTTTTTTTATGTCTTCTTCCTTGACAGAAGGAAAAGATGTGCTATAATTTTATCTTGGTTAGAAACTACTAACCAGAATGAGAAAAATCGGAAGGTAGCCTATGCCATTAAACTTAGCAGATAAGAATAAAAAATATACCATTCTTCGTATCGCAGGAAATGAGCGGGAGGCACGCAGGCTGGAGAGTCTGGGCTTTGTGCCGGGCTCTGAAATCACCATTCTGTCGGTGATAGACGGAAACTTCCTGGTGTCTGTGAAGGGAACGCGCATCGGAATCGGCTGCGAATATGCCAAGCGGATTCTGGTGATTTAGAGGAGAACAGATAAAGCAGGTGAGATATATGACGACAAACAGGCGATATTCCAGAATTTTACTAATGACTATGTGCGTAATTATGTGTATTCTGATTGCCATTCAGATCTATATGACTTCTTACGTACTGTGGGGCGAATCCGGTATCTGGCCGCGGACCATGAGCTGTCTGGCGCTGGTGCTGGAGATTATCACACTGTCCATCTTTTTTGCCAGCTCCCGGATCAGTTCAGATGTGGGCAATATGGTATTTACAGATGTGACGGGGATCAAGAATAAACTGGCCTATCAGGATCGTATCATTCGCATCAACGAGGGACGGGATACCTTCTCTATCGGTGTAATCATGTTTGATCTGAACAATCTGAAGACGGTTAATGATACTTTGGGCCATGAGATGGGCGATCACTATATTGAGGCATTTTCAGCAATTCTGTCGAAGGTGCAGAACGAGCGAATCAACGCTTACCGGATAGGCGGCGATGAGTTTGCGGTGATACTGGAGCAGACCAATGCAGTGGAGGTACATCACATTCTGGACTGGATGGACGCGGCGATAGCGGAATACAATCAGAAGCATGATATTGCTATTTCCTATGCAAGAGGTTATGAAATCAGCACCAGCGATCATTACTATCTGATGGAGGAGCTGACCCGGCGGGCAGACAGTCAGATGTATCAGAACAAGCAGAGCGTGAAAGAAAAACTGGGAATGGGAAGCAGATAAATTGAAGGCATTATTATTACTAATCACAGTACTCCTGCTGGCAGTGGGCATCTTACAGCATCTTATCATCCGGCAGGACAGGAAGAGACGGCATCGCATGGGTCATGATGAGCTGACCGGCATTTGTAATTGGGAGCATTTGGTACAGAAGGCAGAGTTGCTCAATAAAAGCGACTGGCCCCGCTACGTGATTTACTCAGACATCGGTGGTTTTAAGCTGATCAATGAAGTGTTTGGCCGGGAAAAGGGCAATGAAATCCTGCGGCGGCAGGCAGAGCTGATCAAGAGGTTCGTAAGGGAGGGAGATATCTACGGGCGGAGCGGCGAGGATCATTTCGTCGTCATTGTGGAGCAGGCTCATTTTCGTGAGGAATATCTGGAGGAATGCCGCCGGGAAATGCAGAAGGTGCTGGATAATCCGGCTTATCAGGTTCAGGTGTATTTTGGCATCTATAAGGCAGAGCATTTCCATGAACCGCTGGCGTCCATGTGCGACAAGGCTTCTCTGGCGATTCAGTCCATCAAAGGCGATCTGGAGCGCTTCGTCGCCTATTATGATGATTCTATGATGGAAAATGCGGTCAAAAGCAAGGCTGTCATAGACGAATTTGATGTGGCATTGGAAAATGGCGAATTTCAGATGTATCTGCAGCCCCAGATCATGGCCGGCTCCGGAAAACTCCACGGCGCGGAGGCCCTGGTGCGGCGGATTCGGCCGGATGGCCAGGTGATTCCACCCATGGAATTTATTCCGGTCTATGAGAAAACGGGTCTGATATACCGTCTGGATCTTTATATCTGGGAGCAGGCGGCAAAGAAGCTGAGCGAATGGAAACAGGACGGCGTCGAGCTAAACATTTCCGTCAATATCTCCCCGCGGGATTTTTATTATGTGGATATCTATAATACCTTTATGAATCTGGTGGGGAAATATGAGATTGCGCCGGAGCACTTGAATATCGAGATAACGGAAACGGCAATCATGTCGGATGTACCGAATCTGCGCTCCGATCTGGAGCGGCTGCAGGCGGCCGGGTTTATCGTGGAAATCGATGATTTTGGAAGCGGTTATTCTTCTCTGAATACGCTGAAGGATATCAATGTGGATACATTGAAAATCGACATGGGCTTTCTACGGGAGAGTGAAAACCATGAAAAAGGCCGGATCATTCTCAACTCCGTGGTGCGGATGGCCAAGGAGCTGGGAATGCCGGTCATTACCGAAGGCGTGGAAACCCGAGAGCAGGTGCATGACCTGACCCATATGGGTTGCGACACCTTTCAGGGATATTATTTCTCAAAGCCGGTGGATGTGGAGACGTTTGAAAGACGGTACCTGCACAGGGAAGGATGAGCCACATAGAGCTCACCGGTCACGCCGATGACGGCGATCAGGATACCCGCCATAAATACCGGATTGCTTACATCTACGCCAAACAGGATGGAGGACGCATTTGCTGTCATAATTCCTGCGAAAATAATCAGATACATGATTTTTTGAAGAATTGCTTTTGTTTTCATAATAAACACCTCTCTATACCTGCAAGTATAGGAGGTGTTTGTTAGGTTTCCGGCATCTTTGGGTAAAGTCTTTGTAAAGCTTCGGAAAAGATTTATCGACCGAGGATCAGGGCGAAATAGCCCCAGTCCCAGAGGGGATCTTCAAAGCTGTTTTCCAGGTATTCGAAAATGTCTTCTTCATTGTAGCCGGTCATACGGTTCAGGATGACGATGTAGCTTCGGACTGTCTCGTAGGAAAGTGGCTGCCTGCCGCCCTGAAGCCAGGCCAGGAACAGGCTGTGGCGGATGACGGCATAGGTCAGGACGATCCATTCCAGATGGAGAAGCAGTGTCGTGAGCGTGAGGTCGCTGCCGGGGAGCAGGAAACCGGAGTAGAGCTCATTTTCCAGGTAATGGAATAATAAGGGGCGCCAGACGGTGAAATCCTGTCGGAATGCGTCCCAGTCACGGAGCAGTTCTTCTTCGTCGCAGCCTTCGGAAAGTTCCTCTGCCAGCCGGATAATCGGTTCCAGATAGCCGGAATACAGGCCTTCCTTCCGGTAATTCACGGCCAGATCCTGTAAAAGCTCGTTGCACTCGTCCAGGGTGTCCAGGGGCGGCAGATCGATATTGGAGATGGCGTCGCGGAGTTGTGCGCGGGAACTATCGGAAAAGTATTCGGTGATATGGGCGTCGTCCAGAGTATCAATCCGGTTCAGCTCCTGAAGGATATAGGAGAGCTCCAGCAGGGCCTGATCCGGGGTATCCTTTTCCGGCGCCCGGTGGCTTAAGTCCAGCAGACGGATGCTCTCTGAACGCAGACGGAACAGAAGTCGGGTTCGTTCGGAGGGCAGATCTTCCGGCATCGGATCCGGAAAGGTAAGCCCATCCATTTCCCGCCAGATATCCAACACCGCCGGACAGGCAGCCATCAGGCTCTCCTCTTCATGGGTGCGGAACTTCAGAATCTCCCGGGGAAAATCCTGGCAGGTCCTGGAAAGTACTGTGTCATCATAGGTGCATACAAGTTTACATAACTTGTCTGAATTTAAAAACGGACATTTGTGTTCCGGGGTCAGTCCGATGACCCGTTCGCCGTCTTTGTGTATAGTATAAGCATTCAGATTTTTCTTCTGTTCCTCCACATCAGCCGGGGGAGCCAGCTTCTTCCAGCGCCTGGCGGTGTCGTCATCCACAGCGATTTTCCATTCCTGACAGCAGGTAATGGGACAGGCTCCGGCAATGCAGGTAAAATGTTCATAGTAATCAGGACATAATCGTTTCATAGAAAATTCTCCCAGATAAATGGATGGCTCACCGGTTCCTTCCGGCAAAACTCAGGATCAATGCTATCATAAACAGAAAGTGAATACAAGCAGTTCCTGAGCAGATAGAGGCTGCATCGAAGCGTGAGATGATGAACGTCAGTTTTTCTGTGGATGAGATATTGCATTTCCCGAAAAATCTGTGTAACATAATAGATAAGAAGGGCTTTAAGAAAAGACAGAAAAGCAACGGGAGAGATAAAAGTGAAAAAGAATAAATACGAAATCGACATGTGCAACGGCACCCTGATGGACAAGCTGATCGTGTTCGCGGTGCCGCTGATGATTTCCGGTGTGCTGCAGCTGATGTTCAATGCGGTGGATATTATCGTGGTGGGGCAGTACAGCGGAAGCCAGTCTCTGGCGGCGGTGGGCTCCACGACAGCCCTGATCAATATCTTTACGAATCTGTTTATCGGTATTTCTATGGGCGTCAATGTACTGGCGGCCCGGTTTTACGCAGCAGGCCAGGATCAGCAGATGTCTGAGACCGTTCATACGGCAATTCTGGTGGCGCTGATCAGCGGCGTGATCATGACCTTTGTGGGAGTGGGGATGGCCCGGTGGGCGCTGGAAGTGATGGCGACGCCTGATGATGTGATTGATTTATCTACGCTCTACATGCGGATTTATTTTCTGGGCATGCCATTTTTCATGCTGTATAACTATGGAGCGGCGATTCTGCGTGCGGTGGGTGATACCAGACGGCCGCTGCTCTTCCTGATCGTGGCGGGTATCACTAATGCGATGCTGAATGTGATTCTTGTGGTAAAATTCCATATGGCCGTGGAAGGCGTGGCGATTGCCACCGTAGTGTCGCAGCTTATCTCCTGTATTCTGGTGCTGCGCTGCCTGTATCAATCAGAGAGCAGTTATCAGCTGCGGTTTTCGAAGCTACGGGTCAATGTGTCTTATCTGAGTCAGATTTTCCAGGTGGGTATCCCGGCGGGCATCCAGAGCGTGGTCATTAATTTCTCCAACGCCATGCTCCAGTCCTCGGTAAACTCCTTCGGATCCACAGCCATGGCGGGCTACACAGCGGCCAACAACCTGCTGGGCTTCCTCTACGCGTCGGTGAATTCCGTCACTCAGGCCTGTATGAGTTTCACCAGCCAGAATTATGGCGTGGGGAAATTTAAACGGATGGATCGGGTGCTGATAGACTGCGCGCTTATCTCAGTGGTGTTCGCGGGAACACTGGGAACGATTTTCTATGTGTTCGGATCGGAGATTCTGCAGATTTATACAAAGGAACAGGATGTGATTAAAGCGGGAATGGAAATTATTTCCATTACAACGATTCCCTATTTCCTGTGCGGCATCATGGATCTGTTCCCGGGAGCCATGCGCGGCATGGGGCGGTCGGGTGTGCCGATGATTTTGTCGATTATCGGTACGGTTGGAACCAGAATTGTCTGGATCTATGGCATTTTTCCGTTACACCGGTCGCTGTTTGTGCTGTTCATTTCCTATCCGGGATCCTGGCTGATTACGATTGCCATGCAGGTGATCTGCTTCTTTATCGTGCGAAAACAGGTTCGGGAGCGTTATATGTAAGATGGACAAGACGGATTTTATCGTAAATACTGGATAGAAGTTACAGGGAAAATAAAAGGGAAAAAGAGGAAACGATCATGTTATTGGTGAAAAATGCAGAGGTCTATGCTCCGGAATATCTCGGGAAAAAGGATGTGTTGATCTGTGGCAGAAGGATTGAACAGATTCAGGATACGATCGGAGCACTCCCGGTGGAGTGCCGGGTGTTGGATGCGGCAGGCAAGCTTCTTACGCCGGGACTTATCGATCAGCATGTCCACATTACAGGAGGCGGAGGAGAAGGAAGCTTCCATACGCGGACGCCGGAGCTTCAGCTTTCAGAGCTGGTGAAGAACGGTATCACAACGGTGGTAGGACTTCTGGGTACCGATGGAATCACAAGGAGTGTGGATAATCTCTATGCGAAAACAAGAGCTCTCTGTGAAGAAGGCGTGAGCGCCTATATGCTGACAGGCGCTTACGGATATCCGAGTCCGACGATTACGGGAGAAATCGAACGGGATATCGTATTTGTGAAAGAGGTGCTCGGTGTAAAACTGGCGATTTCTGATCACAGGGCGCCGAATGTGACAGAAGATGAACTGATTCAGATTGCAAGTAAGGCCAGGGTGGCCGGTATGCTCAGTGGCAAGCCGGGCATGGTGACGCTGCATATGGGTGACGACAAGGCGGGATTGAAGCCGGTATTCCGGGCACTCAGGGAAAGCTCCGTTCCGGTTCGGATCTTCCGCCCTACTCATGTAAACCGCAATGACGCACTGTTGGAGGAAGGCTATCAGCTTCTGGAGGAAGGCGGTTATGTGGATCTGACCTGCTGTATGCATACGACTCCGGGTGACTGTATTCTGGAGGCAAAGAAGCGCGGACTTCCCACAGAGCATATCACCATCAGCTCTGACGGGCACGGAAGCTGGTCCAACTATGCGGAGGATGGTACACTTCTGGAGATTGGCGTATCCGGCGTGGACGCGATTCGAAAAGAGATTTTGTATATGGTGAAGACGCTTGGAATGTCATTGGAGGAGGCGCTTCCCTATGCTACCAGCCAGGTGGCGGAAGGACTGGATTTGCTGCCGAAGAAGGGCGTGATTCAACCGGGCGCGGACGCAGATTTTCTGCTTTGGGAACCGGATTTGACGCTGGATACCTTTGTGGCAGGCGGCGAGATCTTTATGAAAGACGGAAAAGTTGTAAAAAAAGGAACCTATGAATAGGTGAAGGAAGGCAGAAAGAGAGCCGTCGCAGCGGTGGTGGCAGGCCTTATTACTCTGCTGCTCTTCACTCTGAATCCGTCTGTGAAGGCACTGGCTATGGGCTTCCAGGGCGCGCTGGGAACGGACTTTATGGTACCGTCCTATCTGGCAGTTTCCTATATCCGGGATTTCCTGGAAGAAATGAAACACATGGAGCTGTAAAAGAGAAGGTTTTTAAGGAAGGGGGTTGTATCCCCCCTTCTTTGATGTTATACTCACAAAGGAAACAAAATGAATTCTAATTTTCAGGAGGTGAATTTCATGGACAGTTGCGATAGTACGGGACGAAGTAGAAAGTACGGTGCGAACAGGACAGGCAAAAACGTGCAGCTGTGCGTGAAGATTCCCTTAGGAATCATAAAATAGCTGCATGCTTTTGCGTGTCATGGCTGGCTTATATGAGCATTTGATTCACACCGTATTCAGAAAGGTCCGGACTTCACAGCGTGTAACCGTTAAGTCTGCTTTGGAAAATCTGAAGCGGTGTTTTTTTGCGGGCATTTTTCGGAAGCTTCCGGTGGAAGGTTCTGGAAAAATGCGGCTTAAATGGAGGTAGGCTATGACAAAGTACGTAGAGGAACTGATTGCGATTATCCGGGGAAACCTGTCCCGGGAGGAGCTGATTGATCGGCTCTTCGATTACCATGATAACGATATTGCGGAGGCTCTGGAGCTTCTGACGCCTGAGGAGAGAAAGCGCCTGTACTCGGCCCTGGGCGCAGAGCGGGTGGCGGAGATTTTCGCCTATCTGGACGACGGCGATATTTATCTAAAGGAGTTGTCCTTAAAACAGCAGGCCAAGGTCATTTCCGAGATGGATTCCGACGATGCGGTAGACATTCTGGAGGAAGTGGACGACGACACAAAGTGTAAAATTCTGGGGATGCTGGACAAAGAGGCCAGCGAAGATGTCAGGCTTCTGCTGTCCTACGACGAGGATGAGATCGGTAGTTATATGACCACCAATTTTATCCTGATTTACAACGATCTGACCGTTCGCGAGGCCATGCGGGAGCTGGTGCGTCAGGCCGGGGAAAATGATAACATTTCCACGATCTATGTGGTGGATCGACAGGAGCAGTACTACGGAGCCATCGAGCTGCAGGATCTGATCATTGCGCGGGAGCACACAGAGCTGGAGGATCTGATCAGCCGTTCCTATCCGTTCGTCATGGACCATGAGAAAATCAGTGACTGCATTGAGAAAATCAAGGACTACGCCGAGGATTCCATTCCGGTGCTACTGGAGGATCGGAGTATCGGCGGTATCATCACGGCTCAGGACATCATCGAGGTCGTGGACGACGAGATGGGCGACGATTACGCGAAGCTGGCTGGTCTGACTGCCGAGGAGGACTTAAACGAGACCACAGGCGAGAGCATCCGTAAAAGATTGCCCTGGCTGGTGATTCTGCTGTTCCTCGGCATGGTGGTGTCCGCTGTGGTGGGCGTCTTTGAGTCCGTGGTGGCGGTGCTGCCCATCGTCATGTGCTTCCAGTCCCTGATTCTGGATATGGCCGGCAATGTGGGAACCCAGTCCCTGGCGGTAACCATCCGGGTGCTGATGGATGAGAACCTGACCACCAGACAGAAGGTGAAGCTTATGTTCAAGGAGATGAAGATCGGCTTCTTCAACGGTGCGATTCTGGCGGTGATGGCCCTGGTATTCCTGGGCGCGTACATCCACCTGTTCAAAGGTTTCACCCTGGGCTATTCCCTGCTGATTTCCGCCTGTGTGGGCGTGTCCCTGGTGGGCGCCATGGTGGTATCCAGCCTGGTGGGAACCCTGACCCCGATTTTCTTCAAAAAAGTGGGCGTGGACCCGGCAGTGGCGTCCGGTCCCCTGATCACAACCATCAACGACCTGGTGGCTATCGTGGTATATTACGGCCTGGTGGCTGTGGTGCTGATTGATATGTTCCATCTGGCGTAAAAATATTATTTTTAAGATCGAAAAAACAAAAGGCGGATAGGGGTTCCATATCCGCCTTAATTTTATATGATATATACAAAAATGAGCTAAAAAATTTGTGAAAATAGCTAAAAAAATAAAGAAAACAGACTTGGTAATTGACAAAATAATCAAAGCGTCATATACTTAATTCGAAGATAGAAAAAAGATAAACAAGGATTTCTATTTCTAAAATAATTATAAAATTGCATACTGCCCATTGAAAAAAAGAAAATAGAATTGTATACTTAATTCGATATTAAAAATTAGTAGGTGGTATGATAGATGGATAAGAAATCTTTAAAGGATGTAAAAAGGAATAATACAGCAAAGGTGCTGGAATACATTTTAAAACAGGGGCCTGTTTCCAGAATTGAGATAGCGGAACAAAGTGGATTTTCGCCAAGTACCGTAAGTATGGCTGTGTCGCTTCTTTTGAAAGACGGAATGGTTGAGGAAGTACGGGAAGGCGTATCTACTGGCGGAAGAAAACCGATCCTTTTGCAGATGAAGGAAGACTACGGATGTATCATTACGGTTTCTGTTTTGAGAAACGGTGTGAAGGCGGAGGTGTTTGATCTGTCCGATAAACGGATTGCGGAACGGACGCTGATATCGCGGTATACTTCCGGCAATCGACTTTTAAAAGTGATAGGTGATTTTGTACAGGAAATTCAGAATGGGAAAACAGAACTTCCGACGCGTATCATTGGACTGGGTCTTTTGTGCCAGGATGATCTGCCGGAGTATGATTTAATGACAGAATTTTCCACATCTCTTTCTTCAGACTTGATTCGTCTTGAGACAGCTTTGGCTACCAGATGTGGAGTTCCGGTAAAGAAGGAACTTCTGAATCGTTATAATCTAAATTATTATCTGAAGACGGCTGATGCAAGCTGCACAGATTATGCTTATGTGAATATTGGAGAACGAATCACGGCAAGCTTTGTGCTGAACCGGAAAATGATTCATAATTCGAAGGATTCTATTTTCGATATCAGTTCTGCAGTCCTGAGCGGAAACTTTGCCGGGTATGAGAATAATCCCGGAGGCTCGATGGCCATTGCCCAGGAAACGGCTCTGAAGAGTTTTTCTGCGGATAAACTTGCAGAAAAGCTTACCCAGGTAATTAAAAGCGCGCTGTTATTCTTCCCGGTCAAGGATGTATTTATCGGAGGACAGGTGGAAGGACTGGAGCAGGTGGTAGAAAAGATATCGCAGAATTTTGCGTTTCAACCGGTGATTCGTAAAGCGGGAGAACCGGGAAAACAGATTTGTGACATTTTTGCACGTCAGATTTTGTGGGAAAACTGTTACGCCCTGATTGAAGTAAATTAACGTATCCTTAGGCATAATCTGTTTTCCTGTTTGATATAAAAGAACTTAAAGGCGGTACATAAAACTGCGCAGGTGTGGCCGTTTTTAAATAATAAAACAAAAAGGAGAAATGTGATATGCTTCAAGGTATACTGATTTTGCTGTTTATGCTTGTTATCATGGGTCTTATGGTTACCCGTAAGATGCCGACAGTACTGGCACTTTTTGTACTGGCTGTTGGAATCTGTCTGATAGGTGGAGTCCCGGCTGTGGCCACGGATGCGGATGGCAATGCCATAGGTTTTTTACAGGCCGTTATCCAGGCGGGTGCTCTCCGGCTTGGTGACCCGATTATGGTAGCGATTTTTGCAGGATGGCTCGGTATGGTGATGGAAAAAACACGTATCAGTGAAACAATGATTAAAAAGGGAGCTGAACTTGGCGGCGATAAGACCCTGATTGTAACCCTGGTACTGTTTATCATCGCATCCATTTTGTTCTCTGTAGTAAATGGACTGGGAACCGTAATCATGGTTGGTACGATTGTGATTCCGATTCTAGTTTCAGTAGGTGTGGATAAGTTTACCGCTTCTGCTGTAATGCTCTTTTCCTATTGTGTAGGAAATAACGTGAATTTATCAAATGTAAACGCAATTGGTGCAATTTTGGGAACCAGCTTCGATGACACATTTTTAATTCAGGCAATTTGCGCGGCAGGTGCTTTTGTCTCTGGCATCATATTCTTTGTAGTTCGTTGTAAAAAGGTGGGAAGAAAATTTGCTTTTTCTGCTCCGGTAGGAGAGGCTGAGGATGATGTCTATCAGATAAAAGGAATCATGGGTGGTCTGGCGATGATTACGCCATTGATTCCGCTAATTTTGGTTATCGGCTTTAAGTTTCCGCTGATTATTTCTTTTATGATTGCGATTGTATGGGCCTGTATCTTCACCAGCCTGAAGGCCGGATGGAGCCGGACCATGAATATGCTGACCAAGACCCTGTTTGATGGATTTTCCGCGACAGCGCCGTCGGCGATGCTGATGATTGGTATCGGAATGCTGCTTCTGGCTATCAATCAGCCTTCTGTAAAGACATCTCTGGAGCCGATTATGCGTGTGGTTACACCGAACGGTCTGGTTTCCTTCCTGCTATTCTTCATTGTACTGGCTCCGTTGTGCCTGTACCGTGGACCGCTGAACCTGTGGGGCCTGGGAGCTGGAATTGCGGCTCTGATGGTGGGCATGAATATCCTTCCGGTCAATGCGGTAATGGGAGGCTTTGCATCCGTATCCGTTATGCAGCTGCTGTGCTGTCCGACTAATACTCATAATGTATGGGTAACAAG
>QWCN01001176.1_pt1 | contig 58028 bp, 39 predicted proteins | sample 1972711 | NCBI WGS metagenome assembly QWCN01 (sample SAMN09866707, study PRJNA288562) | Human gut metagenome isolate term1_stool, whole genome shotgun sequencing... | isolation source: gut | host: Homo sapiens | place: USA: California
CGCTGGCGGGGAGGCGGGTTCGCGCGGCGAATGTGTTGAAACGGCGGATTTCAATCAAGTAGTTTACATTGCACATTTGGGTCATTCCTTTCGGATTTTGTGGGTCGCTATTGCGACAGTGATATTGTAGTACGGGGAATGGATGTTCGTCAAGAAAATTTGATTTCATTTGATTTCGCTTGATTTCATTTGATTTTGGGGTCAAAACCAACTGCACTTTTTTGTTGCGCAGTGGTTTCGCGTCTGCGGACGCGACGAGGGGGCTTTGCGGTCGCCCCCTCGACTCCTTCGCATTGCACTCCCATGTGGCTTGAACTTTTTTGTTACGCAGAGGGTTTCGCGTCTGCGGACGCGACGAGGGGGCTTTGCGGTCGCCCCCTCGACCCCTTCGCAGCGCTCACCCATGCTGCTTGAACTGTTTCGCGGCAGAACCGAACGCATCCGCTTTGACCGAAAACAACATTTTTCCCCCATCCGCCGCAAAACACAATAATAATGAAGGAAAACCCTTTTCTTTTGGGGCGGAAAGTGCTATAATAGATATGTTGGGGAAGAGTCAACAGCGGGGGAATCCGGCGGTGGGGCGCGCGTAGACACGGTTTGTGCGCCCGCTGACGCGAAGTACCCCGACGCGCGTGTCCCCCTCCCGGATGGCGGGGCAAGGGCAAATGCCCCTGATTTTACGGTTTTCGCGGCGTGGGGAATAATCATCCGCCGTTTATTGATTTTTGTGAGGTGCAAGCATGTTGAACGACCAGGAACTCGAACACCGGACGGAAGAAGAAATCGAACAGCAGATTGAAGAAGCGACGCAGGTCAAAAGCGAATACGGCGAAGAGCAGATTCAGGTGCTGGAGGGCTTGGAGGCGGTTCGCAAGCGCCCCGGCATGTACATCGGCTCGACGGACAGCCGCGGACTGCACCATCTGGTGTACGAAATTGTGGATAACTCCGTGGATGAGGCGCTGGCGGGCTACTGCAAGCGCATCGACGTGACGCTGCACAAGGACGGCTCGGTCTCCGTCCGCGACGACGGGCGCGGCTTCCCCGTTGGCATCCACCCGAAAATGGGGCGTCCGGCGGTCGAGGTCTGCCTGACGGTGCTGCACGCGGGCGGCAAGTTCGGCGGCGGCGGCTACAAGGTGTCCGGCGGCCTGCACGGCGTGGGCGCGTCGGTGGTCAATGCGCTGTCGAAGTCGCTGTCCGTGACGGTCTATCAGGATGGGAAAATTTATCAGCAGGAGTACGCGCGCGGCAAGTACCTCTACGACCTGCGCGTCATCGGCGAAACCGACCGCACCGGCACGACGATTCGCTTCCTGCCCGACGTCATCAGCGACGACAACCCCGACGGCATCTTCGAGCGCGGCGTCACGTTTGATTTTGATGTGCTGAAGAAGCGCCTGCGCGAAATGGCGTTCCTGAACAAGGGCATCCACATCACCTTCACCGACGAGCGCGGCGAAACGCCCGTGACGGAGGATTTCCTCTACGAAGGCGGCCTGCGCGAGTTCGTCAAGTATCTGAATCACAACAAGGAAGTTTTGTTCCCTGAACCGATTTATACCGAGGGCGTGAAGGACGGCATCCTCGTGGAAGTCGCCATGCAGTACAACGACTCGTATGCCGAAAACATCTACACCTTCGTCAACAACATCGCGACCCCCGACGGCGGCACGCATCTGACCGGCTTCACCACCGCCCTGACGAGCGCCATCAACGACTACGGCCGCAAGTACAAGCTCCTGCGCGACAACGAGCCGAACCTGAAGGCGGAGGACGCGAAGGAAAGCCTGACGGCGGTTGTGTCCGTCAAAATGGAAGACCCGCAGTTCGAGAGCCAGACGAAATCGAAGCTGGGCTCCGGGCAGGTTCGCGGCGTGGTCAACGACCTTGTGAAAGAGGAGCTGTCCACCTATCTGGAGGAGAACCCGTCTGTCGGGCGGACGATTCTTGACCGCTGCGTGAGCGCCCAGCGCGCGCGCGAGGCAGCACGCAAGGCGCGCGAGGCTACCCGCCGCAAGACGGTGCTGGAATCGGCGTCCCTGCCGGGCAAATTGGCGGACTGCTCCGAGCGCGACCCCAGCAAGTGCGAAATCTTCCTCGTCGAGGGCGACTCCGCAGGCGGCAGCGCCAAGGAAGGTCGCGACCGCCATTTTCAGGCGATTCTGCCCCTGCGCGGCAAAATCCTCAACGTCGAAAAAACCCGGCTGGACAAGGCGCTGGGCAACAACGAAATCAAGAGTATGCTGACGGCGTTCGGCTGCGGCTTCGGCGATGAGTTCGACGAAAGCAAGCTGCGCTACCACCGCATTGTCTGCATGACGGACGCGGACGTGGACGGCGCGCACATCCGCATTTTGATGCTGACGTTCTTCTACCGCTACATGCGGCCGCTGGTGGAAAAGGGCTATGTGTACGCCGCCATGCCGCCGCTGTACAAGGTGACGAAGGGCAAAATGGAAAAGTACGTCTATGATGACGACGAACTCCAAAGACTGCTGGACGAAATCGGGCGCGACCCGAAGCCGGACATTCAGCGCTACAAGGGCTTGGGCGAAATGAGCGCCGAGCAGCTGTGGCAGACGACCATGAACCCCGAAACCCGCACGATGATGCAGATTACGCCGGAGGACGCAATGGCGGCGGATGAAATCTTCACGCTGCTGATGGGCGATCAGGTTGAGCCGCGGCGGAAGTTCATCGAGGAGAACGCGGATTTGGTCAAGGATTTGGATGTGTAAAGAAATTTTACTTTTGTGATAACGCTTGACTTTTCGCTGCTGAGGGACTATGATGCACTGTGAGAGATTTGACTTCTCACACTTTATCCGCCCTTGGCAAGTAGACCCCCACTATCCGGGAAAGGTCGAACCCAAGGGCTTTTCTATTTCCCGGCAGAACGCAAGCATGGAAGTGAACGTACCCCCGTCAGCCCGCGCTGCTCTTTCCCGCAAGAAACTTTTACGGCGGGGGGAGTCCAGAGGGGGCTGAAATCCCCGCTCTTTCACTTTTCAGCCCCCTCTGGGCGCTCTTTGGTTACTTTCTGTCGCAACAGAAAGTAACAACTTCGCCTCCGCAGAGGCGACTGAAGCAGCAAAAAGAAACTGCTTGTTTTTAAGACAACTTCGGAATCATCCAAATCAGATAGCAAATAACACAATCCAGCCCGATTCGGGCGTTTGACAGTGTGCAAACCAGCACATCCCCCAAGGATTGGAGAAGAAACATGAGCAGCATTCAGGACAAACTCATCCCGGTGAATCTGGAAAAGGAGATGAAGCGGTCGTTCATCTCCTACGCAATGGCGGTCATCATCGACCGCGCGCTGCCGGATGTGCGCGACGGCTTGAAGCCCGTGCACCGCCGCATCCTCTATGATATGGAAGAACTCGGCATGACGCCCGATAAGCCGTACCGCAAATCCGCGCGCCTTGTCGGCGACGTGCTGGGCAAATTCCACCCGCACGGCGATTCCTCCGTCTACGACGCCATGGTGCGCCTCGCGCAGCCCTTCAACATCCGCTATACCCTCGTGGACGGGCAGGGCAACTACGGTTCGGTGGATGGCGACGGCGCTGCCGCCATGCGTTACACCGAAGCCCGCATGACGAAACTGACCCCCTACCTGCTCGAAGGCATCGAGAAGGACACGGTCGATTTCTACCCCAACTTCGACGAAACGCTCATGCAGCCCGCCGTGCTGCCCAGCCGCTTCCCGAATCTGCTCGTCAACGGTTCCAGCGGCATTGCCGTCGGCATGGCGACGAACATCCCGCCGCATAACCTCGGCGAGGTCATCGACGGCGTTATCTGCATGATTGACAACCCGGACTGCACCATCGACGACCTGATGCAGCACATCAAAGGTCCCGACTTCCCGACCGGCGGCATCATCCTCGGCAGACGCGGCATCCGCGAAGCCTACTACACGGGGCATGGGCGCATTGAGGTGCGCGCAAAGACCAACATCGAGGAAATGCCCAATGGCCGCAGCCGCATCGTCGTGACGGAAATCCCGTATCAGGTCAACAAGGCGAAGCTGGTGGAGAAGATTGCCGAACTCGTGCACGACAAGCGCATTGAGGGCATCAGCGATATCCGCGATGAGTCCGACCGGCAGGGGATGCGCATCGTCATCGAGCTGAAGAAGGATGTTTACCCGCAGGTTATCCTGAATACGCTCTACAAGCACACGTCGATGCAGGAGACGTTCGGCGCGAACATGCTCGCGCTGGTCAACGGGCAGCCGAAAATCCTCTCCCTGCGCGATATGGTGTACTATTATCTGGAGCATCAAAAGGACGTTGTCACCCGCCGCACGCGCTTTGACCTCAACAAGGCGCTCGCCCGCGCGCATATTTTGGAAGGTCTGCTGAAGGCGCTTGACCACATCGACGAGATTGTGTCCATCATCCGCGCCAGCAAAGACCCCAACACCGCGAAAACGACCTTGATGGAGCGGTTCGACTTCTCCGACAAGCAGGCACAGGCGATTCTGGACATGCGTCTGGCGCGCCTGACCGGTCTGGAACGCGACCGCCTCCAGCAGGAATATGACGATTTGGAGAAGGAAATCGCCCGCTTCCAGGCGATTCTGGCGGACGAACACCTGCTGATGGAGGTTATCAAGACCGAAATCAGCGCCATCCGCGATAAATTCGTTGACCCGCGCCGCACCGAGCTGACCACCATCGACGGCGAAATCGACGTGGAAGACCTGATTCAGGAGGAGGACATGGTCGTCACGCTGACGCGGCAGGGCTACGTCAAGCGCACGCCGAAATCCATCTACCGCGCACAGAACCGCGGCGGACGCGGCGTGACCGGCATGACGACGAAGGAAGAAGACTTCGCCGTGCAGATGCGCGTCGTCTCCACGCACGACGAAATCATGTTCTTCACCAACATGGGGCGCGTGTACATGCTCAAGTGCTACCAGATTCCGGAAGCTGGACGCACCGCGCGCGGCACGGCGATTATCAACCTCATCCAGATTGCGTCGGATGAAAAGGTGACGTGCATGGTGCCTGTGCCGGGCGCAACGGGCGAACACAACCTTGTGATGGCGACGCGCGACGGCATGATTAAGAAAACGCCGTACAGCGAGTTCGCGAACCTGCGCAAGAACGGCTTGATTGCCATCAATTTGAAGGAAGGCGACGAGCTGATTGGCGTGGATTTGACCAGCGGCGACGACGAAATTCTGCTGGGCAGCCGCAAGGGCATGGCAATCCGCTTCAGCGAGCGCCACATCCGCCCGATGGGTCGCGCGTCGATGGGCGTGAAGTCCATGCGGCTGGATGACGACGATATCATCATTGATATGGTGCCGCTGGAGCAGGGCGCGGACGTGCTGGCGATTACCACGCTGGGCTACGGCAAGCGCACCAATCCCGACGAGTACCGTGAGCAGGGCCGCAACGGCAAGGGCATCATCGCCACGAAGCTGACCGACAAGACCGGCGACCTCGCCGCGCTGCTGATGGTCAAGCCGGACGAAGACCTGATGCTCATCACCGACGACGGCACAATCATCCGCACCCGCGCCGAGGACATCCGCGTTTGCGGCCGCAACACGCAGGGCGTTATCGTGATGAAGCTGCAGGAAGGCAGCCACGTCATCGCCGTTGCCCGCGCCGAGCGCGATGAAGAGCCGGACGCGCCCGCGAATGCTGCTGATGCGGATGCCGCCGAAGCGCGCGCCGAGGGCTTCGACACGTCGGACGCGGCGGAATCGAAGGCAGTGCAGGAGCTGCTGCGCCGTGCCGAAGAGGACGCAAGCGGCAGTGATTTGGACATGGATCTGGGCGGGGAGGACGAGAAGGATTCCCCGGCGGATGACGAGGATATTTAACCCAAGGTGCACTTTTCTCCCGGAGGGGCTGACCTTCCGGGAGAAATTTGTTGACTGAAAGAACAAAAAGAACACAAATAAAACGCCGCGATACCCGACAACAAACATCAGAGGGGAGCGAAGGGGTCGAGGGGGCGAGCGCAAAGCCCCCTCGTCGCTCCCGCAGGAGCGAAACCCCGCATCAACACGCGCAAGTAGTATGAAAACGTCACCAACTCAATCGCGCGAAAGGGTCAAGGGACGAAGTCCCTTGTGGAGTCCAGAGGCGAAGCCTCTGGTCGCTCCCGCAGGAGCGAAACCCTGCATCAGCACGCGCAAGCAGTATGAAAGTGTCACCAACTGAATCGCGCGAAAGGGTCAAGGGACGAAGTCCCTTGTGGAGTCCAGAGGCAAAGCCTCTGGTCGCTCCCGCAGGAGCGAAACCCCGTATCAGCACGCGCAAACAGTATGAAAGCGTCACCAACTGAATCGCGCGAAAGGGTCAAGGGACGAAGTCCCTTGTGGAGTCCAGAGGCAAAGCCTCTGGTCGCTCCCGCAGGAGCGAAACCCCGCATCAGCACGCGCAAGCAGTATGAAAACGTCACCAACTCAATCGCGAAAAGGGAGTCCAGAGGGTCGAAGACCCTTTGGCAGGTGCAGGGCAGCGCCCTGCTGGGGTTAGGGGCAAAGCCCATCGTCTCCCCCCCTTGCGTAATCCCTCGTCTTGTGCTATGATTCACTTATGAACCCATATCGAAAGGGGAATCACCGCCTTGTGGATAGAAATTGAAATGTATGTCCTCCTCTTCTTCGCCTGCTCCTTCCTCGGCTGGTGCATGGAGGTCGCCTGTAAGCTCGTGCAGTTCGGGCGCTTCATCAACCGCGGCTTTCTGCTCGGCCCGCTGTGCCCGATTTACGGCACGGGCGCTGTGCTGATGGCGTACTTTCTGCCCTTGTGGACAACGCAGGTCGAGTCGACATTCCTGCTTGCCCTCGTCCTCTGCGGCACGCTGGAATATATCACCAGCTGGCTGATGGAAAAACTGTTCCACGCGCGCTGGTGGGACTACTCCCAGAAGCGCTTCAACATCAACGGGCGCGTGTGCGCGAGCAACCTGCTGGCATTCGGGGTGATGGGCGTGTTCGTCGTCAAGGTGCTGAAACCCTTTGCGTTTGGGCTGTTCGCCAAAATCCCGACTGTCTGGCTGGATGCTATTACCATCGCGCTGACGGCGCTGCTGATTGCGGACGTCGCGATTTCCGCGGGCGTGCTGACAAAGATTCGCGGCGCGGCAGAATCCGTCCGCGCGGACAACACCGAAGCCATCACCAAGGCGGTTCGAGAGGCGCTCATGGCGCATGGCTTCCTGCTCCGCCACCCGCTGCACGCTTTCCCGGAGGTGCAATTCTACAATAAGGCGCACCTTGCCCGCCTGAAGGCGAAGCACGACGAATTGCAGGCGAATATGCGCGAAAAACGCGAGAAGCTCCAGCAGGAACTTGACCGTCTCGAAGAGAAGCGCAAGGCGCTCAAGAAGGGGAAAAAGTGACCCGCAAGTTAATTTCTATTTTCCTGATCCTCTTGATTTTCTCGTCCGATGCGCACGCGGATGTCCCTGTCCTTGACCTCCGCGCCCACGACGCCGACGCCCGCTTTCCGTCCGACGCCGACGTCCTCACCGTCGCCTTTCCCCAGATGACCTTCGCCGACGCCGCCATTCTCGTCTGCGACGGCCACGCTGGGATGATTGACGCGGGCGGATACGCGGAGGAATCCGCCGTCCAAACCGCGCTGGAAGCCCTCGGCGTGACGCGGCTGGATTGGGTCGTCGCCACCCATCCGCACCACGACCATCAGCCCGGCTTCGAGGCCATCGCCCGCCGGATGCCGATTGGGCGCTTCCTCACGTCGTTCCCCGCGAACGAAAACGCGCAGATGCAGCATACCCTCGCGGTAATGGCGGATTGCGGCGTGCCGATCGAAAATGCATCGGATGGGCAAATGCTGACGCTCGGACACGCGCAAATCACGCTGATTCTTCCGGAAAATACCGGCAAGACCATCAACAATCGCTCCCTGCTCGCCCTCGTGACGCGGGGGGATGCCCGGATGCTGATGCTTGCCGACCTCGAAAGCATGGGTCAGCAGGCACTGCTTGATTCCGGCGACGATGTGCACGCGGATATCCTCAAGTACCCGCACCACGGTCACGCTGCCATGAATCAGACTCTTCTGACCACTATTGCGCCCAAACTCGCCATCATCACCGCCAAACCGACCCGCGCGCCGTATGCCCTCGCGCAGCTGGACGCCATGGCGATTCCCGCCGCGCACACGGATGAATGCGGCTTGCTGCTGCAAACCGACGGGCAGGTGTGGATTTTGCAGAATCTCACGATGGAAGAATAACCAGCGGTTGATTTGCAATAATCCTCGCGGCGGCTTGACAAACCCCGCCCGATCGCCTACAATGGAAGGGAAGTACAGGAAAGGAAGGCTTCTCCGATGAAAAAAAATCCAGAAATTGCTTTTGATACTCCTGATGATGGCAATGCTCCTGCCGACGTTCGCGATGGCAGAAACGCCTGTCATTGTCAATCTGGTTGAAAATCCGGATGCTGAATACCACTTTGAGGATGGCGCGAAGATTCTCGAAATCGTTTTTCCGCGCGTTTACTCCTCCGACTGCATCCTCCTGCGCTATGACGGCATGGTCATGATGATAGACGCATCGACCAAAAACGCAACCATGCGCAACCGCATCTACACCGCTTGCGATACCCTCGGCATCGACCACATCGACATTGCCTACAATAGCCATCCGCACGATGACCATATCGACGGATTTCAGTTCGTCAACGAATACGCGCCGATTTCCAAGTTTTTGATTACCTTTCCGGAAAATTTTAACGCGCGGATGAAGAGCGCGGTTAAATTCATGAAGGCGAACAACATCCCCATCGAGCAGATTGGCAACGGCGACACCTTCACGCTGGGGGAGGACGGCGGCGTCAAGATGACCGTCATTCAGTACCGCAAGTCCTCCTGGGGCGTGAACGACCAGTCCGCCATGCTGATGGTGCAGTACGGCGACCGCCGGATGCTCCTCGCGGGCGACAACGAGAACCGCTCGCAGCAGTATTTCGCGGCGAATCCGCCGGAAATCGGGCTGAACGCGGATATCTTCAAGTACCCGCACCACGGGCAGGTGCGCCTGCGCGATGACTTCCTGGAAGCCATCAACCCGCAGCTGATTTTCATCAACGGCGCGGCGAACGTCATCAAAGGCAGCGTCAACTACTGCGACAAGAAGCACATTTCGTACCTTTTGGGTTATAAAGGGCTGACCCGGATGCGCACGGACGGCAAGATTTGGGTCATTGACTACCTGAAGGAAAAGAATGCCGACCGCGACTTGCCCTATACGCCGGAGCGCAGCGAGTAACGCACGAAAATACCTAAAAGTTTAGGAAGAGACAGCTATGAAGTATCGCTATCTGCTCATCGACAACGATAACACCCTCATGGACTTCCACGCCGCCGAACACGCCGCCCTCCGCGAGACGCTCACCGAAGCCGGGATTGAACCGACCGATGCCGTCTGCGCACGGTACAGCGCCATCAATGACGCACTCTGGAAGGCACTCGAACGCGGCGAAACCACCCACGCGGCGCTCAAAATCGCCCGTTTTGCCCAGCTCCTGGCAGAATACCCCGCCGAAAACGTCTGCGCGCCCCGCCTCGCTCTGCGCTACAGCCACTATCTCGGCACGCACGCTGACCTCATGCCCGGCGCGGAGGCGTTTTTGCGCCGCCTGCACGGGCAGATGAAAATCGTGCTGGTCAGTAATGGTGACAGCGTCATCCAGCGCAACCGACTTTTCCGGTGCGTGTTCACACCGCTGCTGGATACCATTGTCATCAGCAGCGAAAAAGGCGTCAGCAAGCCCGATCCGCGCCTGATTGAAATTGCCCTTGCCGAATGCGGCTGCACGGACAAGACCGAAGCAGTCATGGTCGGCGATAGCGCGACGGCGGATATCCCCGCGGCCGTCAACGCTGGAATCGACAGTATCTTTGTTGATTGGAAGAACACGGGTTGCCAACAAGCAACTTATACAGCAAAAAATCTGGCGGAAGTGGAGCAAATTCTGCTGAAAAGTTAAATTTCAGTGGACGGCATTATTCACAAAATCAATGATTGTCAGAATGGGGCGCATTCGCGGGAATGCGCCCTTTTTCACGTCCGAAAAATGAAAAAAACGTTAAAAATGAATCGAAGCGATTGACAGCCGGGCGTTTCTGCACTATTATAATAGGTAGAGAGCGAGGGGATTTTTGATGGACCAGAACAAGTGGCTGCGCCGAAAGCCGCAGAGCAACCTCGATTACCTTGGAATTACGCTGATTGCGGTTGCGTTTTACATGGCGCTGCTCAACGCGCAGTCCTTCCTGAACGGTGTGAACCGCATTCTGGGCATCCTTGCGCCGTTCGCGGGCGGTGTGGTGATTGCCTACTGCCTTAACCCAATTGTTAAAGCAGCGATGAAGTACCTCTTCCGCGGACGCGAAAAGTGCCGCGGACTCGCCATTTTGCTGGCGTACATTGTCGGCTTGGCAATCGTTGCGCTGCTGATGGTGCTGATTATTCCGCAAATGGTCGGCAGCGTTGTCATGTTCTACCAGAATTTCGACGGCTATGCGCAAAATTTGCTGAATATGCTCAAGGAACTTGACGCGGAAACGCCGGGCGTGGATTTGAGCCTTGCGGTTACGGCGGTGGAGAACCTGAATGCCAGCATGAGCGACCTGCTTGGCACGATTGTCAAGGCGATTACGAACCGCGTGCCGCAAATTATCAGCTACGTCGGCGGCGTTGCTTCGGGTGTCGTGACCATTTTTACAGCAATTGCCAGCAGCGTCTACCTCCTCCTGCAAAAGGATAAGCTGCTCCGCCACGCGCGGGTACTGACGCGCGCGTTCCTGCCGAAGAGCGCCGCGGAGACGACCCTGCGGATTTGCCACGACGCAAACCGCAATTTCGGCGGCTTTTTCGCCGGAAAAATCCTCGATTCCGCGATTATTGGTGTACTGACGTTTGTCAGCATGAACATCCTCGGCTTGTCGTACGCGACGCTCATCAGCATCATTGTCGGCATCACGAACATCATCCCCGTGTTCGGCCCGTTCATCGGCGCGATACCCGGCGCAGTGATTCTGCTCTTCCTCGATCCGTGGCAGGCGTTGATTTTCCTGATTTTGATCCTGATTATCCAGCAGCTGGATGGCAATTTCATCGGCCCGATGATTCTCGGCGATTCGATTGGCATCTCGGCTCTCTGGGTTCTCTTCGCGATTGTCGTCGGCGGGGATCTCTTCGGCTTGGTCGGTATGGTCGTCGGCGTTCCCGTTTTCGCCACAATTTACGGCATTCTGCGGTCGGCGGCGCGGCACGGCCTGCGGCAGAAGGGGTATACGGACGTGGAAGAATCTGTATCCGCATCCGCTGCGGGCGACGAGATTCCCGATGACCCGCGTGAGAGCGGACACCGGATGTCGCTGCTGCGCCAGTGGAAAGAGAAAATCATGTCCATCGGCAAGAAAAAGAGCAAGTAAGCACAGAGGGGGAGCGCAATGGCTTCCCCTTTCCTGCGTAATTTCTACCTATTAAAAGGAGACGCGCGCCATGACGCCAGAGGTCCAGCAATATTTACTCGCAGGTTGTCTTCTGCTGGCAGCTGTTTTTGCCGTTCCACTCTTAAAGCGCATCCTGAGACCTGTAAAAAAGCGGATTAGTGACCGCATTCCAGCGCTTGTTGGGCATCTTCTCCGCTGCTTCCTGCGCCCGGCGGCATGGCTCGTCCGCGTCACGCTCGCGGGTTGGGCGGTGCTAACCATCCCGTGGAGCGCCGAAATCCGTGTGGTGCTCAGCCACGCAATGCCGTACTACCAGGCGTTTGTGCTGGCGATGGCGGCGTGGGGCGTTTGGGAAGCCATCCCGGTTGTTTGGCAAATGCTGCATCGTCATCCGCACCCGGATCAGCCGGAAAACTACGAAACGTTGTCACGCTTTTTCGAGAATGGATGCCGAACAGTCGTCGTCGTGATGTCGGTTCTGGTCGGTTTGGACGGCCTTGGCGTACCGGTCACGAGCCTGATTGCCGGCGCGGGCGTCGTTGGGCTTGCCATCACCCTCGCGGCGCAGTCCACGCTCTCCGGCCTGATTGCCGGGATCACGCTCGTTGCGGAGCACCCGTTTTCGCTCGGCGATTATATCGTGCTGGGCGATGTTGAGGGCACCGTCGAGGACATTTCGCTGCGTTCAACCCGCATTCGCACGCCTGATCAAGTGCTCATTACCGTCGAAAACAGCAAGGTTTGCGCCGAATACATCCAAAATGCGAACGCGCGCACCCAGCGCCTGTGGGCGTTCACGATTGGCTTGGAGTACCGCACGAGTGCGCCGCAGGTGGAGCAGTTCATCCGCGACCTGACGAAACTTTTGGTTTCAGATCCGGAAGTCGACGGGCAGAGCGTACAGGCGGTGTTGGAGGAGTTCGCGGATTCGTCCATCAACGTCAACGTCCGCATGATGGTCAATACCCCCGGTTACGGCGACTACCGCGCGCTCAAAGGCAGAATTAACCTTGCGGTTATGCATCTGATGGCGGAAGAAGGGCTGTCTTTCGCCTTCCCGTCGAGGAGTGTTTATGTGGAAAAGAACGCACAGTGACCGAACGCGCGGACTTCTGCTGACCGGGTTAAAGGCGGCTGGAAGTGCGGCGGTCGCGATAGCCGTCGCCAGCGCAATACACCTGCAGTTTAGCGCGACGGCGGGGATTATCGCGATTTTGAGCCTGATGGGTACGAAGCGCGAGACAATGAAAGTGGCGCTGGGGCGGCTGATGGCGTACGGCGCGGCGCTGCTGATTGCCTTCGTGTGCTTCTCGCTCTTCGGCGATGGGCTGCTTGCTTTCGGAATTTACCTTTTTGTTTTCGCGTCGCTGTGCTATGCCTGCTCGTGGGGTTACGCGACGGCGATGATTTCCGTGCTGATTTCCCACTTTATGGGCACGGGCGGCATGACGTGGACGCAGGTTGGCAACGAAAGTTTGTTGTTCCTCATCGGCACAACCTGCGGCATCCTGACGAACCTGCACCTGCACCCGGACGAAAGGCGTCTGGACGCATTGCTTCGTCAGGCGGATGAGCAGATGCGGACGGCGCTGCGGGCGCTTGCGGAAGCGGCGGATGCGCGCAACCCCTTGATTTTGCTGGGCGAGACGCTCCGTCAAGCAGACGAATGTGCCGCGAAAAACGCCGAAAATAGTCTAACAGACGTGCCGACGCGCGAGATTCATTATATCAACATGCGCCGGCAGCAGCGGAGAATCCTGCTGCAAGTCACGCAAGACGCACAAAAAGTACAGGGGCATCCGCCGCAGGAAGCCGAGGTTCGTGCGCTGATTGGCCGCATTTTTGCCGAGTATGACCGTGAAAACGACTGCACATCGTTGTTGTCCGCACTGCATGACCTGCTGGCAGAGATGCAGCGTCAGCCGCTTCCCGCAACGCGTGGCGAGTTCGAGGATAGGGCGCTGCTGTACGTCCTATTGCGGCGCATGGAGGATTTTCTGCTGCTCAAACGCGAGTTCTACGAAACATATGGTTTCGAAAAAATCACCAATTAGAACGTAAATCATAACTATTTTCGTGATGAATTCGGCAAGAACGCGTCCACTTGCGCAGGCAGCAGAAAAATGCTATAATATAGGTTGAAATGAACGCGGAGGTGGCGCATGAAGCAGGAAACGGGGTGGCGGATTGCCCGCTGGGGTTATATGGCAGTCGCGGCGGGCTACCTCTGGTGGAACCTCGCGCGAATGACAGAATTTTCATGGACGTTCACCATTATGCCGTATCTGGGCGACTTTGGTATCATTGCCGCCATTTTTTCGCTGATTTTGGGCTGGGAAAAGCGCTCACCGCTTGTCTGGACGATGACAGCGGGGCTTGGCTGGATGCTGCTGATGAGCGCCATCCGCGGCGAAAATGTTCTTGCGGCTGAGTGGCAGTACCTCAAGGAGGGCATCATTGCGTTCCTTGTGCTTGCGCCGCTGCCGGGCTGCCTTACCGAAAATCGTTTTCGGCAGTTTTTGAAGGGAACGATAGCCGTCTGGACGACCGCAATTACTTGTCAAGCAGCCATCGGCTTGTGGGCGGCAATCAGCGGTCACGCCGTTTTCAGCATGAAGGGGACGTGGTACATCGGCATGAACCTCGGCGACCACCGCCTGTATTTGAACGCTTACGTTACGACCGCCGCCGCAAAGATGGGCATGACCGTGCTTTTGACCGCGATTTTGTTCGCGCTGAGCCGCACGAAACGGGCGAAAATTGCCTGCGTGATGGCAATTCTGGTACAATGCGGCGCGCTCGCGCTGACGGATTGCCGGACGGCGTTCGTGGCGCTCGGCGTCGCGGCGGGCTTCTGCGTGTGGACGCTCCTCGGAGCGAAGGCGCATATGCCGTCGAAATTAAACCATAGGCTTAAACTTCCTGTGCTGATGGCGGCGGGGATTATCCTCTGCTATGGGCTGTTGACGGGGGTGTTGACGCTGCTTGCCCCGTCCGTCGCGCCCGGCCCGCTGGACAACGTGAACCTGCTGGAGTTCCCGGCGCACCTGATGACGGAAGCATCCGCTGAACAGGAAGTTATATTAGACAGCACACCCGTCCACCGCAGCATTGACACTACGGACGCATTCAACGGACGCTGGGGAATTTGGAAGGGGGCGCTTCGGCTGCTCAAAGCACAGCCGGAGCTGCTGCTGACGGGAACAAGCGCGCCGCTGGCGGCAGGAATGATGAATTTGTACACGGCTCCCGGCACAAAATACTTCCAACATGCGCACAATCTGTACTTACAGACGCTTGTCAGCTGGGGGATTCCCGGCCTGCTGATTCTGCTGGCCGTGATTGCCATGTTCCTCGTGCAGACAGCGCGAATTTCCAAGCGCAATCAGCCACTTTGGGTGCTGATGCTGCCCCTCCCGGTAATTTACCTGTTGGTTTGCGAGTTGGTGGACTGCTTCACGATGCTTTCGACGGGTTCGCCAATGCTCTATTGGCTCTGTCTGCTGATGGGCGCGGTGGATGCACAGGCGCGGCGGCTGAAGCCACAAGCGCTTCTGAAATAACGAATGGTTACAAATTTGCGTTTTGGGAGGTGAAGCCATCCGATGGTCGATATCATCATCCCTGTGTACAATGCACTTGATACGCTTGAACTTGCGGTTACGTCTGCACTCATGCAGGGGAACGTGCGAATCCTCCTTGTGGACGACGGCTCCACCGACGGCACAGCGCGCTTGTGCGACGAGCTGGCACACCATCCGCGCATTGCGGTGATTCATCAGCAAAACCGCGGGGTGTCTGCCGCACGAAACGCAGGGTTACAGGCGGCAGCGTCGGAATGGCTCACTTTTCTTGATGCGGATGACGTGCTGCTGCCCGGCGCAATCGGCCATCTGCTCGCCCTTGCGGGGGATTCGCAAGCGATTCAGGGTCTTGTGACCCGTTCGGAAGCCCCTGATGTGCCGGAATGCACCGTTCAAACCCTCTCTTCGCGTGATATGCTGGACTTGGCGCTGCGAAATCCAACCGTGCATTTACACACGCACGGCTGGCTGCTGCGGCGGGAAATATGTAACGAGAGGTTCAACGAATCGCTGCGCCTTGGGGAGGATGGCGAGTGGATGATGCGTGTGCTGCACGGCGCGAAAACCGTTGCGCTGGCGCAGGTGAACGCCTATTGCTACCATTTGCGGGCGGATTCGGCGGTGCACAGCGCGGCAGACGTGGTGCGCGAATATCTGCGAACGCTCACGGCGGCACAGCCAACATTAAACTATTTGGACATGCCGGATGCGGCAGCACAGTACCGCTTGATGCACCTGCTGCTGATGCTGACGCACGGGGTTGTGCAGGAGGGCGGCTTTCGCGACGGGCTGCGCCAGTGCAGGGCGATTCGACGCCTGTGCCGGGAAGCCTTCCGCGCGGATTTGCGCCGTGTGCGGTGGCTGCCGCGGTCAAAGGCGCAGGCGGTGCTGCTCATGCTGCGGTGCGGGCTGTATCCGCTGGCAAGGTGGGCGATTCTGATTCGGCGAAGGCAGAATCAGCAGGCGTGTGCGTCGGCGAAAAGTGCAATTTAATAGGAAGAGATTTTTCACGGCAGCACTTGCTGCGGACGGCGAGAGGCAAATCAGCAGTAACTTGCGGGTTATCGCGGGCGGGACGACCTTATCCGTCGCTGCGGCGACGCTTTCATCAGTTGGAAAGTCATGGCATATCTGCGCTTGAACGCCGATGATGGCGAAAATGGTAGATGGCGTATTCAGCAATTGACATCAGCAGATTGTAAATCGGCGCAAAATCAGCACGCGGAAGCTGTATGCAAACGTAGCCAACGAAATCGCGCGAATGGGTCAAGGGTCGAAGCCCTTGCAGGGGATCGAAGGGGAGAGCGTCCCCTCGCGTCTCCTTCGCTTATGAAAGGAAGTATGACGATGAAACCACTGCGGGTGCTTGTCGTGGGCTGGACGGCGACGACGGGCGGAATTGAGCACTTTTTAATGGCGTATTGTGGAAAAATGAACCGCGAACGCGTTCAATTCGACTTTTTGTGTCGTTTTAGCCCGATTGCGTGCCAAAAAGAAGCGGAAAAAATCGGAAAAATATACACGATTACCCGGCGGAGCAGCGATATAATGCGCTATTATCGGGAAATCAACGACTTTTTCCGCGAACATGGGCACGAATACGATATTATCTGGGACAATGAGTGCATGTTCAACGACATGACGCCGCTGAAAAAGGCCGCGGAGGTGGGCATTCCGGTGCGAATCGCGCACTGCCATAATCCGCAGAATATGGATAAATCAGTCATCGGACATGTGCAGGGCTTCCTCCATCGGGTCAACCACCATTCCCTCAGCCGCTACGCCAACGTCCTTTGGGCGTGCTCGATGGAGAGCGCGAAGTGGGCGTGCCCTGCCATGGATTTGCCCTGCGAGGTCATCCCGAACGCCATCGACGCGCAGATGTTCCGCTTCTCGGAGCAGGTTCGGCGCGAGGTTCGCGAGCAGTATGGGCTGGAAGATTGCCTCGTAGTTGGTCATGTTGGGCGCTTGCAGTACCAGAAAAACCAAACATTCTTGCTGGACGCCTTCCGCCACCTGCATGAGCGCGAAGAGAAAGCGCGGCTCGTGCTCGTCGGCGATGGCCCGGATTTGACGGAGCTGGAGGCGAAGGCTGTCACCCTCGGCATCGAGCGGGAAGTCCTTTTCCTCGGCAATCGAGATGACGTCAACCGCTTGTTGCAGGCGTTCGACCTGTTCGTCATGCCGTCGCACTTTGAGGGCTTCGGGATGGCGGCTTTGGAAGCGCAGGCGGCAGGGCTGCCGTGCCTGTTATCCGCCAGCGTGCCGAAGGAAACGAAATTGACGCGAAACGTGGAGTTTATTCCGGCGGAAGATCCGGCGATTTGGGCGGAACATATGCTGAACATGCTGGAACGCCACGAAATCCGCCGCGACGAGGCGCAGACCATCGCCGACGCTGGCTACGACATAGCCGGCGCGGCGCAGCGGCTGGAGGACAAGCTCATCGCCCTGACGGAGAGAAAACGGTTTCAGCGGCGCTTCCTGATGACCCCGAAAACGAGTGCATCGGGCGTGCCGGCGCTGAACAAGGCGCGCGCGGACATCAAGCGGATCGCCACTGAAATGGGGTACGCGCCGTTCGTGCTCCACGCGCCGGACAGCGCAAATGGCAGCGTCTGGCAAGCTATCCAAGTCGGCGCAAAGACGCTTGGCGACTGGGTTCGCGCGTTCTACCGGATGCGGCAGGGCGACCTGCTGCTCGTGCAGTACCCGTATTTCCCGGTCAAGGGCTACGGCGTGGCGCGGCTGGCGCTGCACCTGCTGCGCTGGAAGGGCGTGAAAACCGCCGCGCTCGTGCACGACCTCGACTCGCTCCGGCGGATTGGGGGAAGCGCCGCGCGCGGGAGCGACCAGCTGCTGCTGCCGGGGTTCGAGGCGCTCATCGTGCACAGTCAGCGGATGGAAAGCTACCTGCGCACGCAGGGTGTGACGTGCCCGATGATTCTGATGGAAGCGTTTGACTGCCTGTCGGAAGGAAAAATCCCCGTGCGGGAGAAGAGCCGCATGGTCGCGGTTGCGGGCAACCTCGCCGCGGACAAGAGCGGATACCTGAAAGATATTGGCAAAGTTCCGCTGGAATGGCAATTATATGGAACAAACTGGGCAGGCAGCGGCTCAACGCGCATCGAATACCACGGCGAAATTGCGCCGGAGAAGCTGCCGGAGACGATTTCGGGCGCGTTCGGCATCGTGTGGGACGGCGACAGCCTTGACGGGCTGACCGGCTTGTACGGCGCGTACGCCCTGCTGAACAGCCCGCACAAGCTGTCAACATACCTCGCGGGCGGACTGCCGGTGATTGTTGCGAAAAACGCCGCGGCGGCGGATTTTGTGGCGCGGGAGCAGGTCGGCGTGGTGCTGAACAGCCTGCGCGAACTGCCGGAGCTGATTCGCACGATGCCGGAGGAGGACTACCAGCGCTACGCGGCGAACGCGCGGCGGGTCGGGACGCGGCTTCGGGCGGGGGAAAACACGAAGCGGGCGCTGCGGAAGCTGGAAGAAGTGGAATGAGCAGCTGGCGGACGGCGCGCGGTGAAATCAGGACGCTGAGCATTCGGTCGGCGCGTTTTCGCCGAATGCCCGCGCAACGTCCGGCAAAATCCGAAAAAACGAAAATCCTCCCTGCGACCATCCAGCAAATTCGACTGGATGGTCGTTTTTTGACCGAAATTTCCTGCTGAAACGATTTCGAGAATCAGTCGAAACGATTTCGTAAAAAATCCCGCAAACCCTTGAAAACACAGGGATGAAAACGTTTACAACGCGAGAAATGGAGAATACGGAAAAATTTTTTATAAAAAAACACAGGAAAACACTTGATTTTTTCGTGCGGGTGGTGTATACTCTAACCATCACGAAACCGGTTTAGCAAAAAGCCGAACGGGTTCGTGAGCATCACATGTCCCGGAAGCAGAACGCTAACCCGCCTCGGCGCTTCCAGCAAAGACGAAAGGAGGGGCGCCCATGGCCGTGACCATCAAGGATGTTTCCGCAAAGTGCGGCCTGTCCATCTCCACTGTCAGCAAGGCGTTCAACAACTACACGGACATCAGCCTCGAAACCCGCGAACTCGTGCAGCGCACGGCGCGTGAAATCGGCTATTACCCCAACGCCATCGCCCGCACGCTCAAAACCAACCGCTCCTACAACTTGGGCGTTCTGTTCCAAGAAAAGCGCGGCACGGGCCTGACGCACAGCTTCTTCGCCTCCGTGCTGGATGCGTTCAAGTCGGCGGGGGAGAAGCGCGGGTACGACATCACCTTCATCAACCACCACATCGGGTGGACGGGCATGACCTATCTGGAGCACTGCCGATACCGCAATGTGGACGGCGTGTGCGTCGTCTGCGCTGATTTTTACGCGCCGGAGGTCATTGAGCTGGTGGACAGCAATCTGCCCGTCGTCACCATCGACCACAGCTTCAACAATCGCTCGTGCGTGCTGTCGGACAACATCGGCGGACTTAAGCTGCTGGTGGATGCCGCTTATCAGAAGGGACACCGCAAAATCGCGTACGTCCACGGCGAAAAATCCTCCGTCACGGAGAACCGCATCATCGGCTTCTACCGCGCGATGCAGGAGCATGGGCTGAACGTGAACCCGGACTTCGTCGTCGAGGCGCTCTACGACAACCCCGCCACGAGTATGCAGGCGGTGCTGAACCTGATGGACCGCCCTGACCCGCCGACGTGTATCCTGTTGCCGGACGACCACTCGACCCTGGGCGCGATGCAGGCAGCAAAACAGCTGAACTTGCGCGTGCCGGAGGATTTGTCCCTGGCTGGATACGACGGCATCCGCCTGACGCAGATGCTTCAGCCGCGGCTGACCACCATTGAGCAGGATACCAAGCGCATCGGCGCACAGGCGGCGGAATTCCTGATTGACCGCATCGAGAACCCGCGCACCGCTGGCAGCGAAACCGCAACAATTCCGGTTAAGCTGCTGGAGGGCGAATCCATGGGCATCTGCCCGGTGAAGGCAGACGCCGCCAACAGCTGATTTTTTCCGCAAGAGGAGGCGGAAAAAATCACCCCACATCGTATTCCCGCGGCAGGGAAGCCGCTGGAAATATAGCGGGCACAACCCGCCTATTAAAGAGGAGGAAAATCCTATGAAAAAGCTCGTCGCTCTGCTTCTGTGCCTGATGATGGTCGTTCCGGCCACGCTGGCATCGGCGGAAACCGCCGAGGGCAAGGTGCTGAACATCTGGTGCTGGAATGATGAATTCCAGAGCCGCTTCAACGCCTACTATCCTGAAGTGAAGGAAATTGCTGAGGATAAGTCCACCACCACCCTGAACGATGGCACCATCGTTAAGTGGACGATCAACCCCAACGAGGGCAACAACTACCAGAACAAGCTGGACGAAGCCCTGCGCGCGCAGGAATCCGCCGCGGCTGACGACAAGATCGACATCTTCCTGATCGAAGCTGACTACGCTTTGAAGTACGTCGATTCCCCCTACACGCTGGACGTGAAGGCGGACATCGGCCTGACGGACGAAGATCTGGGCGGCCAGTACAAGTACACGCAGGAAATCGCCACCTCCGCTGATGGCAAGCTGAAGGCTGTCACCTGGCAGGCGACCCCTGGCCTGTTCGCGTATCGCCGTTCCATCGCCAAGGACGTGCTGGGCACCGACGATCCCGATGCAGTGCAGGAAGCGCTGGCTGACTGGGACAAGTTCAACGCTGTCGCTGAGCAGGCGGCTGCGAAGGGCTACTACATGCTCTCCGGCTATGACGATGCGTACCGCACCTTCTCCAACAACGTGTCCGCTCCGTGGGTTGCTGACGACGGCGAAACCGTGGTCGTTGACGCGAACCTGATGAAGTGGGTTGACCAGACCAAGACGTACACCGACAAGGGCTACAACCACAAGTCCTCCCTGTGGGACGCGACTTGGGCGGCTGATCAGGGCCCGACCGGCAAGGTCTTCGGCTTCTTCTACTCCACTTGGGGCATCAACTTCACCCTGCTGGGCAACTCTCTGGAAACTTCCGTCGCTAACGGCGGCAAGGAAGAAGTCGGCAACGGCGCTTATGGCGACTACGCGGTCTGCCAGGGCCCGCAGGCTTACTACTGGGGCGGCACCTGGATTTGCGCGGCTGCCGGCACCGACAACGTGGCGACCATCAAGGACGTTATGCAGAAGCTGACCTGCGACGCGGCGATCGCCAAGAAGATTACCGAGGACACGCAGGACTACACCAACAACGTGGCGGCTATGAACGAGCTGGCGCAGAACTACTCCTCTGCCTTCCTCGGCGGCCAGAACCACATCGCGCTGTTCGCGGAAGCGGCTCCGAAGATCGACATGAGCAACATCTCTGCTTATGACCAGGGTCTGAACGAATCCTTCCAGGGCGCGTTCAAGAACTACTTCGACGGCAACGCCACCATCGACGAAGCCAAGGCGCAGTTCGAGAGCATCATCTCCGAAAAGTATCCGGAACTGGTGAACTTCCAGTGGCCGGACGCGAAGTAATTCGCACCACAAACCAAGCGGCAGGGGCGGGCATTGCGCCCGTCCCTGCTTGCTTTACGAAGAAAATTGTATTCTGTTCCAATGGTGACCTCTGGCAGCGAAATCCCCACGCCCGCCGGATGCCAGAGGTCATCATTGGGGCAAACGAACGTAGGAAGGATTGGTGATTCCGGATGCAGGGAGCAAAAAAGAAAGTCCGCTCCGTCAGCTATGCCAAATGGGGCTATGTGTTCATCGCGCCGTTCTTCACCGTGTTTGCGCTGTTCCAGCTCTATCCGCTCGTCTCGACGATTTATTACAGCTTCTTTGAGTATTTCTTCAAGCAGGGCGGTCTGATTCAGGTCGGCCCGAAATTCGTCGGCTGGACGAACTACTTGTACGTTTTCTCCAAGGATCTGCCCAGATACTTCGGCAACACCATCATCATGTGGCTGATGGGCTTCATCCCGCAGATTGTCTTCTCGCTTCTGCTGGCGGCGTGGTTCACCGATAACCGCCTGAAGCTGAAGTGCCAAGGCTTCTTCAAGACCGTCATCTACATGCCCAACCTGATTATGGCGTCCGCGTTCGCCATGCTGTTCTTCGCCCTCTTCGCTGATCAGGGCCCGGTCAACAACATGATTCAGGCACTCGGCGGCGAACCCATCCGCTTCCTCTCGAATATCTGGGGCACGCGTTCGCTCGTCGCGCTGATGAACTTCCTGATGTGGTTCGGCAACACCACCATCATCCTGATGGCGGCGATGATGGGCATCAGCCCCTCCATGTTCGAGGCGGCGCAGATTGACGGCGCGACCCCGAATCAGACGTTCTGGAAGATTACCCTGCCGCTGATTCGCCCCATCCTCGTCTACACGCTCGTCACGTCCCTCATTGGCGGCCTGCAGATGTTCGACGTTCCGCAGATTTTGACCAACGGCAAGGGCGACCCGGTTCGCTCCTCCATGACCGTCGTCATGTATCTGAACAACTTCATCGGCACGTCGAAGAACTACGGCCGTGCGGGCGCGGTGTCCGCCATCATGTTTGTTATCTGCGCGGTGCTGTGCGTGGTTATCATGCGCACGACGCGCGGCGATGATGAACGCAAGCCCAAGCCCGTGAAAGCGGCGAAGGCTGTGAAGGGAGGCAAAGCGGCATGAGTCAGGCAACGATGAAAGTGCAGCCCAAGACAAAAGACCAGCAGACCGGCGCCCATGCGGTGCTGACCGCGCGGCGCATTGTGGCGTATGCGGTGCTGATTCTGCTCTGCGCGCTGTGCCTGTTCTTCTTCTACGTCCTCATCATCAACGCAACCCGCCCGCACGCGGATATCCAGAAGGGCTTCTCGTTCCTGCCGGGTTCGTGGACGTCGCTGTGCAACAACTTCACGCAGGTGATAAACAACGCGAACATCCCGATTATCTCCGGTATGCGCAATTCGCTCATCGTTTCCGCCATGACGGCGATTTTTGCGTGCTACTTCTCCGCGCTGACGGCGTTCGGCATTCACGCGTACCGCTTCAAGGGGCGCGCGCTCGCCCTTACCTTCATCCTGCTGATTATGACGATGCCGACGCAGGTTTCCGCGCTGGGCTTCGTGCAGCTGATGGGCAAGATGAACTTGAAGGATTCGCTCCTGCCGCTGTTCCTGCCGTCTATCGCCAGCCCCGCGGTGTTCTACTTCATGTACCAGTACATGCAGGCGAGCCTGCCGCTGGAGGTCATCGAAGCCGCCCGCATCGACGGCAGCAGCGAGTTCGGCACGTTCAACCGCATCGTTCTGCCGATGATTAAGCCCGCTTTGGCGGTTCAGGCGATTTTCACCTTCGTCGGCGCGTGGAACAACTACTTCACCCCCGCCCTGATTCTGAACTCCGCGAACAAAAAGACGCTGCCGATTTTGATTGCTCAGCTCCGCAGCGCCGACTTCCTGAAGTTCGACATGGGGCAGGTCTACATGATGATTGCCCTCTCGATTCTCCCCGTCATCATCGTCTACCTCTTCCTCAGCAAGTTCATCATTGCTGGCGTTGCGGTCGGCGGCGGGAAGGAGTAAGGATTTTCCCGGAAATGAATGCGCCCTCCCTCTTCGCAGTGCGTGAAGGGGGAGGGCGCGCTGTCTGCAAGGTTATGACCTCGTTCGCCGTAAATTTCCAGAAGGGGGATAAATCACGATGCCAAATACCGATAAACAGCCGATTGACCACAAGCCGCCCCGTCCGCAGACGCTCGACGACCTCTTCGCCGCCTATCAGGGCGATTATCACCCAACGGAAATCGACACCGGCGCGGATGTTGGACTGGAGCAAGTCAAATAACCCCACAAAAATCGCCCGCACGAGGTTTATCCCCCCGTGCGGGCTTTGCTGTGTCTGGAATCCGTTACCCGGCAGAACCATCCGTCGCGTCTTCCTCAATCGGCACCATCACCACGTCCACCACGCCGCTTTCCGTCAGCGGCATGAGCAGATAGCGGCTTGCGAAGAGCACGCTCGGGTAGGCGACTTTCTCAAGCTCGTCGTCCTGATACGGCGCGATGAATACGCTTTCCTGCGTCTGCGCGCCGCGGCGGAGGGTGAAGTGCTTGTCAAACGTCTTTTCGTCGTAGCGGTCGAGGTTCGTCAGCAGCTTTGCGACAACCTCCATGTCCACGGCGACCTGCGCGTTCGGCAAAAGACCGCTGATATCCGTGGGCTTGCGGTCAATCACCATTTCCGTGCGGATGTTCCAGCCACCCGTGACCGCGCCGTCCGGCAGATCCACCGGCTCAATCGTCACGCGGAAGAGTGTCGTCGTCAGGTTGCCGCCCGCCTGCTTGATGGCTTTCTCCATGTCCGCGGAGAGGAAGTCCGACAGGCGCAGAATGACCGCGGCGTTCTTGTTGGAGAAGCTGATGGCGTCAATGCCGGCGTTGTTCATGTAGCGCAGGCTCATGTAGCCGAAGCGCAGTGTGCGCGCGCCGTACACCGGGTTGCCGTAGGAGTCGGTGACGTAGCCCGCGTCCTTGTTCAGCTCGGCTTCCGCGCTGATGCGCAGCAGCACCTCGTCCGTCTTTTTGTTCCACGTCAGCGAGGGGGTGAAGGGGCGCGGCTGGTCGTCCGCCGTGTTGCGCACGACGCTGCCCAGCTCGCTGTAAGAGAGTACCAGCTGTTCCTGCGTCGTAATGGTGACGAACATCTTCCGCCCGTCGGAGCGCTCAATGACCTGCTGCACCGGGTTCAGGCGTTCGCCGCCGCCGCCCCACCAAGACGGTTCGGTCGGCAGAATGGTGAAATGCGGCGCGTCGTCCATCAGGCGCAGCGTGTAGTAATCCGCCGCGGAAAGCCCGGTCAGCACGAAGTTGTAGTTGCCCGCTTCCTCGCCGGGTTCGCGCTTCAGGATGCCGCTGACCACGTCGCCATCCAGCAACCCAATCGACGTGAACGTGAACCGCGCCGGGTCAGCCTCGCCCTCGTTCTTCTGCTGATTCGCGTCGGGGCAGATGGTCAGCGGGATTTTCTGGATGCTGAAGGCAACATCCACCGTCCCCGGCAGATAGATCGGGTCGCCTTCGGGGATTTTGACGTGCATGACGTAGCTGCCGACGTAGAAGGGCAGCCCGCCGACAAGGTTGTTGCCGGAGTAGGTGATGCTCGCCGTTTCGGGCAGGGTCATGCGCGGGCGGTAGGTCATGGCGTTGTAGGTGGTGTTCGCGGTGCGGCTCGGCACCCACTTGACGCGGTGGACGTGGAAGCACTCCTCGCTGAAGGAGAAGCCGTCCGCGTTGCTTTCCGTCAGCGTGACGTTTTCTTCCGCCGATGCGTACACGCGGTAGATGACCACGTCGCCGGTGTTCAGTCCGCTGATGGTGACGGTATTGCCGTCCGCAGCGTACTGCTTGGCGTCGGCGCGGTAGGTGTCGGGCATGGAGGCAGGCGCTTCGCCCGCGTACACCTGCACGCCCGCGCTCTTTGCGCCCGTGGTCTTAAAGGTGATGGTCAGCGTGCCGTCCTCGTTGTCGGTGGCGGCAATGTCGCTGATTTCCAGCCCGGTCACGGCGCTGCTCGACTTTCCGGCGATGACGGCGGAGTACACCGTTTCGCCGTCGGTGGCGGCAATGTCCTGCCCGGTCAGGTCGCCGAAGCCCCAGAGCTGCAGCGTTCCGTCAAAGTGCGTTGTGTAGCGGTACTGGCTGCCGCCGATGACGACGGTCAGCGCCTTGTTCGGCACGGGGTTGCCCTGCGCGTCGCGGATGGTGACGACGGTGTGCGGCGCGTCGCTTTCCGGCTCCACACGCACGTTGCCGCGCAGGGTGATGCCGGTCAGGTCGTTCTGATTCCGCAGCACGAGCCGCCCGCTTTCGACATTCAGCGACACCTGCGCGTTGTCAAGTGCAATCGGCGCGCCGTCGCTGAGCAGCGCGCAATTGCCCGTCAGCGTCGCGGAGAGTGCGCCGTTTTCGACGCGGAGGACGCTCGAAGCGCTGTTCAGCTGCACGTTGCGCAGGGTTGCGCTCGCCGCCGCGCCGGAGGAGTGAATCGCGCCGTCCAGATACCCGTTCTGCCCGTTGACGATGAAGCGGCTTGCGTCGCCCGCGTCGGCATTCGGCGCATTTTCGGACAGGTTGAACGTCAGCACCTGCGCGTGAACGGTTTCAATCACGATGGTGTCCGCGTCGGCGCTGATGGAGTAGGTTGCGTCATCCGCAAGGGCGGGGAGGAGCAGCTCGCCCGCGGGGGTCATCAGCAGGGGCATCGCCGTGCCATCCAGCGTCACCTTCTGGCGCGCCAGCGGGACGGAAATGGCCCACGCCGTGTAGCCGTCGGGCGCGTCGGAGCAAATCACCACGCCGGAGAGCACCTTCGTTCCGTTCGGCAGCTGCCCCTGCACGCTTAGCAGCCCATCCACCGTGATTTTCGGCGCGCTGCCCATCAGCGGCATCTGCCCGCGGCCGTCCAGAATCGTGTCGCCGCGCACAATCAGGTCATATGGCGCGCCCGCCTCAATCAGCGTGCCCGCGCTCGTCGTGCCGTCGAGAATGACCGTCACGCCGCTTTCCATAATTTCCAGCACCGTCCCCTCGGCAATGTCGCCGGACAGCGTGTACACCGTGCCGGATTTGAGCGTGTTGCGCTCGCCGGGGATGATGCTGCCCGCGTCGCCGCTGGGGGCCTTGGCGGTCTGGCGGAGGGTCATCGTGCCTTCCGTGACGGTCGCCGTCCACTGCATTCCCTCGCCCGGACGCTTCAGCCACAGATACAGCTTGCCGTCGGCATCGGGCGTGACAGCCCATGCGTACCTTTCGCCCTCCACGAGGACGCTCTGCACGCCGGACGCGGAGAACGCATAGCGCGCGCGTCCGTTCATTTCCGTCAAATCGGCAAAGAGGTTCGTGCCTTCGACGGAAATGTCGCCCTTGCTGTTGACCGTTCCGATCGAAATTGCGCCGCCCTCGGAGAAAATCACCGCCGCGCCGGATGCAACTTCCAGTTTTTTGATAGATGCCAGCGAATTGTCCGCCGCGCGGATGTAAACGACGGCGTTCGCTTCCACCGTCAGCGTGTCGATGGACGCGCCGCGCAGTTCCAGAATTGCCGCGCGGTTCTTCACCACGCGCACTGCCGCGCCCTTGCGGTCGCCAATCAGCGCGTACTGACCGCTGCGGTAGAACGTCACATCGGCGCGGTTGAGGTCAACAATGCGCAAATCGTTGGAGAGCGTCGCCACGCTGTAAGCGTCCTCTTCGTCCAGCAGGTACCGCCCGTAACGGCACAACGGGTAATCCAGCCCGTTTTCGTCCTGCGAAATGTGCGCGCACCCTTCCACGTCGCACGCCGGAATTTCGGGTGTTTCCGTCGGCTCGTCCGTCGGATTTTCGGGGTCAGGCGTCGCGGTCGGCTCGTCCGTCGGATTTTCGGGGTCGGGCGTCGCAGTCGGCGCATCCGTCGGATTTTCGGGGTCGGGCGTCGCAGTCGGCGCATCCGTCGGATTTTCGGGGTCAGGAGTTGCGGTCGGCTCGTCCGTCGGATTTTCGGGGTCAGGTGTCGCAGTCGGCTCATCCGTCGGATTTTCGGGAGCAGGTGTCGCAGTCGGCGCATCCGTCGGATTTTCGGGAGCGGGCGTCGCGGTCGGCTTGTCCGTCGGATTTTCGGGGTCGGGGGTCGCGGTCGGCTCGTCTGTCGGATTTTCGGGAGCGGGGGTCGCGGACGGCGCATCCGTCGGATTTTCGGGAGCGGGCGTCGCAGTCGGCACATCCGCCGATTGTTCCGTTGGCTGCTCCTGCGCGGGTGTCGCGGTCGGCGCTTCCGTCGGAGCGGCAGTCGCCAAGGCTTCCGTCGCTGCGGGAGGATTCGACGGCTCTTCCGCCACGGAAACGCCCGTCAGCAGCATACTGCTGATGAGAAGCATTGCGCCGATGCGCTGGGTGGGTTTCAAGGTTGTTGCACCTCCTTGAAGGCTTGTCGTTAGGGTTGCAAGGGGATTTTTTTCCGATGTTGATTGCTTTTTGCTGCAAGTAGGGAAGCAGGGGAACGTGTGGGTATCCTGTGGATAAACACGCGGAAGAAGTATGAAAAAGTGCCCAACGCAATCGCGAAAAGGGGTCAAGGGCAACACCCCCCCTGCGTCCCCCCAATCAACACGCGGAAGGAGCATGGAAGTGTGACCAATGCAATCGCGAAAAGGGGTCAAGGGGCGATTGCCCCTTGCAGGGTGCAGGGACAGCGTCCCTGCTGGGGTCAAGGGGCAACGCCCCTTGCGCCTCCCCCCATGTAATTAGACGTTCGTCAACGCCGTTTCGTTTCCTTCTTCCGCAAAAAATTTTACAATTTGCCGTTCATGATGGCGAGAATCAGGTTGCCGTTGGAGAAAATCGGCGCGAGGGTTGACTGGGCAATCAGGTCGTTCACCATGTCCAGCGGGATGACCGTCTGCACGAGGGGAACGAGCGTGAAGAGCACGAGGCAGACGAGCAATCCGCGGAGGAAGCCGAACGCGCCGCCTGCCAAGCCGTTGAGCTGCTTGAGGACGGGAAAGCGGAACACCGCCTTGAGCAGGTTCAGCACGATGGCGAGGACAATGTACAGCACCAAAAAGCTGACGAGAAAGCAGATGATGTTGATGCTTGCCTGCAAAATCGTCTGACTGACGTAATCGGAGACGGTGGACAGCCCCGACGAGGCGTATACGTTGTTCTCCAGATTCACGCGCAGCAGCGTGTCCAGCGGCGCGGGCAGGTTCACCTTCTCCAGAATGCTGTTGATGCTCTGGCTGGTGAGCGTCGCGACGTTCGTGATGGCGGTTTCAAGGTCGCCGATGCGGCTGGATGCATCCGTGTAGTGCAGCAGCATGTTGAGAAAAGACTGGTTGGACTGCACGGCGGCGGCGAGCTTTGGGCTGACCCAGAAGGACGCGAGGAACGACATCAGCCCGCACCCCATGTTCAGCACGCTGGCAATGAAGCCGCGATACAGCCCGAACAGCACGGAAATGCCAATGATGCCGATGATGACGTAATCGACGATGTTCATGCGTTACCTCATGGCGCCGGGGTCTCGGTCGCTTCCGGCGGATCGAGACTGGCGATATAGTCGAAATAGGGCTGACGCGCGGCGGTGAGAATCGGGTCGTGGTCGCCGCCGAAGACGTACTGGGCGTTGATGGCTTCAATGTCCGCCTTGCGCATCGCGGGCGCGCAGTACGGGCAGAAATCCAGCTTGCTGTACGGTTCTTCGTCCAGCTGCGCATAGGTGAAGGCTTCAAACGTCACGTTGTCCTTCGTCACAGAGTAGCAGGTGTCGGCGCGGTGGTAGTACGAGCCGCCGTTGGGGTTGTAGTACAGCACGGTGTCGTCGTCCGGAATCGGAATCTGCCGCCCCTGCCAGTCCTCCCAGATGACCAGGCGGCCCAGATGCTTCCGGTTGTCCCACAGCCACTTCATGTTCAGCCCCTCCGTGTTGCGCAGGCGCTGAACGCGGATGCAGCCGTGGCTGGCGCGCGTGCCGAGCTTGGGTTCGTTGTAGGCGTATGACTTTGAGCCGTCGGCGCGCTTGGTGTGCGGCACTTCGTGGAGCAGGTCGCCGTCGTTGTAGCGCAGCCCCATGCCGCAGTAAAGGTTGCCGCTGGTGAATTCGCCCGTGAAGCTGCCGATGATGTACTCGCCGGAGCGCGTCTCGTTAAACGGCTGCTTCGCGTTTGCAAGTCCCGTGGAGACAAGCAGCGTCGAAATCAGGTGCCCGTCCTCGTAGATGTACAGGCGCTGCGTCAGCTTGTCCACCACTAAGCCGTACTTGTCGTTGCTGTCCCACTCCACGGTCGTCAGGGTGTTCGTTTCGACGTAGCCCTGCACCAGCAGGTTCCACGCCTTCACCGTGTTGTCCGCGAAGGAGGAGGAGTAGCACTCAATCAGCGACCAGCCGTTGTCCAGCGTCTCAATCACGCGGATGCCCTGCGTTGCGCGGGTCAGGATGCCGATGGCGGCGCTCTTGCTGTCCGGCTCTTTGCGGATGCGCACCTGCGTGCGGCCGTCGCCCTTGACCACCGTCATCGGCGCGGTCAGCATCGCCCAGACAGCCGCTTCGTCCGTGTAGTCCATCGGCGTGTTCCAGTAGGACGCGGGCGCGTCGGACGGGAATTCATACGGGCTGCCGTAGGACGGCGTGAAGGTGATGTTCGGGGTCGGCGTGGGCGAGGGTGTGGGCGAGGGCGACGGCGTGGGGGATGGCGTCGGAACTGCCGTCGGCGTGGGGGACGGCGTCGGCGTGGGGGATGGCGTCGGCGTGGGGGATGCCGTCGGCGTGGGGGATGGCTCGGCAGTCGGGGTCGCCGTCGGCAGGATGCCGAAGGATGCCGGATTCACTGCCACATGCTCCTCGTTCGAGCAGTAGCCGGTGTTGTCCGTCAGCGTCAGGCTGATCGCGACGGTGTCCGGCGAAAGGGCGGTTGCGTCCACCGTCACTTCGTTCGTGCCGGCGGAAATGTCAATGTTCTCCAGCAGCGACCAGCTTGCGCCCCACAGCCCCAGCGTCAGGCGGCCGTTTTCGCTTGCGTAGAAGGAGAGACGCACTTCGCCGTCCTCGGTGCTCTCCAGCGCGGAAATGGAGGTCAGAAAGGGCGCAATCTGCCCCACCAGAATGGCGGTGTCTGCTTCTGACCCGTCGGAGAACTGCGCCACAAGCCGGTAGATTCCTTCCGGCGCGAAAACGCCCTCGTATGTGCCGTTCCACAGCATCTGATTTTCGCCCGCCGTGACGGGGTAATCCTTGGCGACTGGCAGCACGGTTTCAAGCGTCTCCGCGTTGCGCAGCAGCAGCGTGACCGTGCCGTCCACAGGCGATGTGAACCGCAGCGTGACCGCCTTGCCGGGGCGCAGCGTCTCCTGCAGCGGCTCGATGGAGGCACTGGAGAGCAAAATGACATCCAGCGCGTCCGTATCTTCCGCAAGGGCTGGCAAACACGGCGTGAGCATTGCCAGCATCAGCAGCAGGCAGAGCATTTTCCGCATGGTGATTCCTCCAATCGTAGTGCATATATCATGTAGATAAAATCGTAATTTGCCGGGCGGTTACAAGCGCCAGTCAGGCAGCAGCATTTCCGCGATTTCCGCGACATTTTCCGCCCGCGCCTCGCACGACTTTTCGCCCGCAAAGCGCCCGTCCGCGTCCAGCAGGATGCCGCGAACCCCCGCCGCTTTGCCTGCGCGGGTGTCCAGCGGACGGTCGCCGATCATGATGCAATCATCCGCCGCCAAGGCGTATCGCTGCAGGCAGCCCTGCACCATTTCCGGCGCGGGCTTGCGCGGATAGCCGTCCTCGTGGGTGAGAAAGCCCGAAATCAGCATCAGCACCCCGCACTGCGCCAGCATGTCACGGCAGCGCAGGTCACGGTGCGTCACCACATAGTGCCGAACGCCCCGCTCGTGCAGCGCAAGCAGCAATTCCGGTATGCCGCAAAGCAGCTTTGGGGCGTCCAGCAAGCGTTCCGCTTCAGCTGCGCGGCATTCCTTCAGCAGCTCATCCACAGAAACATCTGTCAGCGCCGACAGCGCCGCGCACGCATCCCGCAGCGTGCCTTTCAGCAGCGAAAGCGCGTTTTCCGCCGTCAGACGCACCCCGTTTTCCGCCGCGATGCGCACGAACACCTCCGTCAGCAGGGGATAGGTGTCCATCAGCGTGCCGTCGAAGTCCCACAGGCACGCGCGGACGTTCGCAAACGCAATTTGGCGCGCCACGACTTCATCCGCCGGGCAGAAAACGTATTTCGTCATTTCCGCCGGATGCACAAGCGCGTAGCCCTCGTGCTCGGTCAGCACCGGCGCGCGCGTTGCCGTCGCGGTCAGGAAGTCGAACGCGATGCCCTGCGCTTCCCGGCGGCACAGCGGCGAAACATCCGCAATCGGCAGCGACAATTCTTCCAGCAATTCCCGGCGCAATGCGTCTTCCGGTGATTCGCCCGCCTCCTGCTTGCCGCCCGGAAACTCCCACAAATGCGCGTTTTTGCGCCCTTCGCCCCGGCGACAGATGAGGATTCGCCCGTCCGGATAGCGAACAATGCCCGCACTCACCCGCATCATTCTGCCAACTCCCGAATCTGCTTGATTTCCGCCGCGTAGCCCGCAAGGTCGTTCGGGGTCTCCAGCTCGAACGGCAGGTGCTTGAGCGTCGGATGATTGACCACGTGCATCAGCGCCTCCAGCCCGATGTACCCCTTGCCAATCTGCTCGTGGCGGTCTTTGTGCGCGCCGCAGGGGTTCTTGCTGTCGTTGAGGTGGATGGCTTTGAGCCGATTCAGCCCGATTACGCGGTCGAAATCCGCCAGCACATCCTCCAAATGGTTCACGATGTCATACCCCGCGTCGCTGACGTGGCAGGTGTCCAGACACACGCCGAGCTTGTCATTCAGCTCCGTGCGGTCGATAATCGCGCGCAGCTCCTCGAATGTCCGCCCGACTTCCGAGCCCTTGCCAGCCATCGTTTCCAGCAGGACGGTCGTTTTCATATCCTGCCACAAAATCGCGTTGAGCATGTCACAAATTTGCTCCGTCGCCACTTCTACGCCCTGCTTGACGTGGCTGCCGGGGTGGAAGTTGTACAGATTGCCCGGCAGGTGGTCAAGGCGCTGGAGGTCGTCGAGCATGGTGCGGCGGGCGAAATCGCGGATGGCGGGGTCAGCCGAGCAGCCGTTGAGGGTATAGGGCGCGTGGGCGACGATTTGCCCGATGCCGTGGGCGCTGGCAAAGTCGAGGTAAGCGGCGACGTCTGAGAGGTCAAGGGGCTTGGCGGTGCCGCCGCGGGGGTTGCGGGTGAAGAACTGAAAGGTGTTTGCACCGATGGAAATAGCTTCCTGCCCCATGTGGAGATAGCCCGCACTGGCGGAGAGATGGCAACCGAGGGTTAGCATGGTAAACCTCCTTAGGTTCATACAAAATAAAAGAGCAACACGCGGAAGAAGTATGAGAGTGAACTCAACTCAATCGCGCGAAGGGGTCAAGGGGCAATTGCCCCTTGCAGGGTCAAGGGACAGCGTCCCTTGTGGGGTTTGGGGCAACGCCCCAACCGTTTCGCGGGCGACCAGCCCAAAGGGAAAATCCAACAAAGGTGCAGGCAGCGAAGCGTCCCTGCCAGTAACTTCGCGCGTCCTCAGACGCGCCCCCAAGCTGCTCATTCGACCAACTGTGCTGTGTCGCGCCAAATGGGCGCGACCGAATTGCATGACTTCCAGTCATAGCTGGTCTTTTCCGTAAGCAGGGGATTTCGCGCCTGCGGAGGCGAGTCGGGGGCTTTGCGGTCGCCCCCGACACCCCTTCGCAGCGCACACCCATGTTTCTTGGTCTTTATCGTTGCAGGGGGGATCGCGCCTGCAGGCGCGACAAGGGGGCTTTCCGGTCGCCCCCTTGACCCCTTCGGTCGCCACTACCGGAACGAATTTTAGGCGTTAATGGGGGAAACCGAATTGTCCCCCATCTGCGCCACAATCCTTTCCACATGCCGCCGCGCCTGATTCGCAAACTGCTCCGCCTGCTCCGGGGACTGCGGCGCGTCGCCCATCAGCCCCACAAATTGGCTGACCTTCAAGCCCAGCGCTTCCTGCATCACCGCGTCCGAACCCTGCGGCGCAACGAGGTAGTAGCACAGGAGCGAATCCTCCTGCCCCATGCGGTGCGCGCGGTCCTCCGCCTGTGAATGCACTGCCGGCGACCAGTCCAGTTCGCCAAAGACCACGCATGTCGCGCGCTGGAGATTGAGACCGCTTGCCGCGCGAAGACTGATGCACAGCACGTCCGTCCGCCCGGATTGGAAGCGGTCAACCGCGTTCATTTTCGCCAGCATCGTCTCCCGCCCGGTGATGAACCCCGGCGAAAACGCCTTCAATTCCTGCTTGTAGATGTCCATCACCTGATGGTGGTGCGCAAACAGCAGCACTTTTTCGCCGCCGTCCAGCAGCGCGCGCACAAATTGGCACACATACGGCGCTTTCGCCACGCCCGTGGCCTGCCGCGCGTGCTGGCTGATGGATTCCTCCAGCATCGCCCGCTCCTGCGCCGAAAGCTGATCGTCCTGTTTCCAGCGCAGCACGTCGCGCATCACGGGCGCCATCAGCTGGGCGTATACCTTGTCGTTCCAGTCCAGCTCCTGCACCAGGCGGCGCTTCGGCGGCAGCTCGCGCAGCACCTCCTGCTTCGTCCGGCGGAGCATCAGCCCCTCCCGCCGCAGGTACGCGCCGAGCAAATCGGGTTTCAGCACAAGCTGATTGCCGTAGCCGCTGCACCACTCGCGCGAAAACGACTCCCAGTCGCCTAAGAAGTGGTAGTCGAGAATGTTGATGACGTTCCAGATTTCGCCGCCGCGGTTGTAAATCGGCGTGCCGGACAGCCCGATAACGCGCTCGCAGCTTTCCGACAGCAGCGACGCGGCGGAGTACTTTTCCGTCCCCGCGTGGCGCAGCTCCTGAATTTCGTCGAAGATGACCGAGCGAAAAGGCAGCGTCGGCAGGACGCTCTTCCACCCGCGCAGAAGCAGATAGTGCATGATGTACACGTCCGCTTCCGGCAGGTCGTAGGGCTTCAGCCCACGGATCGTGTGTACGCGCGGCGCTTTGCCGTCCACCCGCAGGAAACGCAGCGTTTCCTCCTGCCAGTTGCGGGTCAGGTGCGCGGGCGGAATCACCAGCGCGGGCAATGAACCGGTGGAGGATAGAAACGCCAGCGCCTGCACCGTCTTGCCTAAGCCCATTTCGTCCGCCAGCAGGCATCGATCGTGGCTGCACAGGTACGACAGCCCCTCCTCCTGAAATGGGCGGAGCGTCCCCAGAAACGCACCGTCGGGCGGGGTCATGCGCACGGGCATGGTTGATAACTTTGCCTGACGAACCGCGTATTCCCGCGCGCCCGTGACGGCTTTTTCCCACAACGCGCGGTCGCTTGCCTTGATTTCCAGCGGGAAGCGCATCATCAGCCAGCAGAGGTCGCCCACCGCCCGCCGATGCGCCGTGAACCGCGCTTCGCCGCGCCTGCTGCCCGCGCTGCCCGGAAACAGCCGCTTGCACACCTCCGTCACCGACGGGTCGCCCTTCACCACCCAGCACTTGCTGCGGCGGTTGTAGCTCAGCGTTCCCAGCGGTGCGCCGGAGGGCGGGTACGGGCGCAGGTACGGCGGAAGCAGTTCCGCTTCTTCTTCATTCATAGTGCAATTCCCCACAGCCGGTTCAGGCATACGCACGAAATCGGCTTTCCGTGAATTCGATTGGGTACGGCGACAGTCCGCTCAGTCACAAGGATCAGGGCGCTGATTTGCCCGCACGCGGCGTAGCGGGTCAGCTGCATCACAATGCGCTTGCGGTCAGGCTGTCCGCGCTTGATTTCGATGCCGATGCCGCCGGGGCACACAAGGTCGATGCGGCAGCGCGGCGCGAGCGGGACTTCGTGCGCGCAGGGGATTTCCGCCTCCGCAAGGGATGCCCGCACGAGGTCGTGCAGGTCGTATTCGCCTTGCTGGATGGGGGCGCGGATGCCGCGGAGGGCGTGGAGGATTTCTGCGAGAGAATCCGCCGCCGTGTTTGTTGATGTATCCATTAGTAGAGACCCGCCATCGCCTGCGTCAGCTGCCCCATTGCCGACGCAACTTCCGCCGTCGTCGGGGCGGGGAGGGAGATGACGTATTCCAGATTCGTGATGGCGGACTGAATCGCGGAGTAGCGCTGCGCATCGTTTACAATGTCCATGCTCTGCAATTGCGCGTAGGCTTGCGAGAGCAGAATCTTCGCATCGGGAATCAGCGTGTTCTCCACCATCGTGTTGCTGCCGGAGCTGGATGCGCTCGTGTGGTACGGGCAGGTGCCGCTTGCGCCCAAGACCGCGTAGCTGCCGAGGTACTCAATCAGCACATCCTCATATTCCGTGCCGATGAAGGAGGCCAGCGGGTGTCCCGACGGAATCGTCAGCACGCCGCGTGTGACCGTGTCCGGGCAGTAGGGGGAGGCGAGCAAGCCGCTGACGGAGCAGATCGTCTGCGTCGTGTGCATCTGGCAGGAAACCGTCGGTTCTGTGCCGGCTTTCCAGTAGTCCGTCACGACCCCGTAGCCCATCGCGTCGCTTCGGCAAGCGTCGGTGGCAAGCTGCCCCGATACCGCGCATGTCGTCACCTTCACCAAGCCGTAGTCGCTGGCGCTGCCCTCCAGAATGTCGCGGTTGGACAGCCCCTGATGAATCTTGCTCATGTAGCTCTGCCACAGCGGGGCGGCGGAGCGGGAGCCGGTGGATTTCGACGACAGCGCCTTGTAGTTGTCGTGCCCAACCCACAGGGCGGAGGAGTAGTAGCCCGTCATGCCAGCGAAGAAAACGCCCTTCTGGTCGGAGTTCGTGCCGGTTTTGCCCGCGACGGTCTGCCCCTTGATTTTCGCGTTTGTGCCCGTGCCGGAGGAAACCGCCTGCTTGAGCATGTCCACGACCATGTACGCCGTGGATTCGCTGAACACGCGGTGACGCTCCTGCCGCTGGTGGCCGTCCCAGATGACCTTGCCCGTGCTGTCGGAAATGCCGAGGACGGAGATGGGCTGCTGATACACGCCGCCGTTCGCCAGCACGCCGAAGGCAACCGCCATCTGCATGGGCGTGATGCCGCTGGAGCCGAGGGACAAGCCGAACGGCGTTGCGTCAATGTGCGCATCGTCAATGCCCATCGCGTGCAGGAAGGCAACGGAATTGTCCACGCCCACAAGGGTCATCAGCGCCTGCGCGGCGGCGGTGTTGTGGCTGTTGACGAGCGCCTTGCGCAGCGTCTCCGGGCCGGCGTAGGAGCTGCCGCCGTAGTTGCGCGGCCACGAATCCTGCCCGTTTGCCCCGCGCCAGCCGGAAATCGGCAGTGGCATGTTCATCACGATGCTCGCGGGGGATGCGCCAAGCTCAATCGCGGGGGCGTACACGGCAATCGGCTTGATGGACGAGCCGACGGGCATGGTCATATCCACCGCGCGGTTGAAGGTTTTCATCGCCGTCGGGCGCGTGCGGCTGCCGACAATGGCTTTGATTTCGCCCGTGTGGTAGTCCACGACGACGGCGGCGGCCTGCGGCTCAACCGTTTCGTCGTATGTGCCGTCGGAATTGCGCGTGCGGTAGACCTTGTCCGCCGGGTCGCGCAGGGGGGGGTAGTTCGTCCAGTTTTCCAGCGTATCCTCGACGGTGGACTGAATGGAGGTGTCGATGGCGAGCTGGACGTGGTAGCCGCCGGTACGCAGCTTGTTTTCCATGGCGTTGCGGTTGGCGGAGGTGTCCTCAAGGTTGTTCAGCTGCAGCAGGATGTCGATGACCTCATCCACCGCGTATTCGACGTAGTGCGCGTAGGCGTACATGCCGGTGGATGTGTTCGGGTCTTTCTCCAGCACATGCGCGGTCGCCGGGTCAAGCGCCTCCTGATACTGCTCGTAGGTGATGTACTGGTTTTCGTACATGCAGCGCAGGACGTAGTTCGTGCGGTCGTTGGTGATGGCGGGGTAATCCACGCCCTCCTTCTGCCGCGTGTAGAAATTCCGGCGTGGATTGTAGTAGTAGGGCGAGTTGCATGTGCCCGCCAGCATGGCGCATTCGCGGAGCGTCAGTTCGCCCAGCGATTTGCCGAAATACCCTTGCGCGGCGGTGTACACGCCGTAGTAGTTTTCGCCGAGGTAGATGGTGTTCAGGTAGCTTTCGAGAATCTGATCCTTTGTGTAGCGCGTTTCCAGCTGCATGGCGAGGTACGCTTCCTGAATTTTGCGCTTGTAGCTCTGCTCGGAGGAAAGCAGCGTATTCTTAATCAGCTGCTGGGTGATGGTCGAGCCGCCCTGCGTGGAGGAGGAGGACAGGTTCGACACGAACGCGCCGACAATGCGCTTGATGTCCACGCCGTTGTGCGTGTAGAAGCGCGCGTCCTCCACGGCGATAAAAGCGTGCTGGAGGTATGTCGGCATGGCCTGAATCGACACTATGACGCGGTTCTCCGAGCCTTTGTATTCGGTGATGAGGTTGCCGTTGGCGTCGTAGATGAAGGAGGTCTGCGCCTGATCGTCAATCGCGGCGAGGTCAAGCGTCGGGGCAGTTTCCATATACCCTTTCGCGATGCCAACCACCGCGCCGACTGCCGCCAGCCCTGCCACCAGCACCAGCACCGCGAAAATGCGGATGACGTTGACGGCAATCGACAGCACGAAGTTCGGCTTCTTCATCTCCGGCTTGAAAATGGAGTGCTTGTAGACCTTTTCCCCCTCCGGCAGCGCTTCGCTATCATCCGCCGAAGCGTTCCAGAAGTCCTCGTGCGCGAACATGTCCGCCTGCCCCGCAACTTCCACGGGGTCGTCGTCGTCCGCCAAGTTCGGGTCGTACTCGTCAGGATAATCGCCCTGCGGGTCGTCGGGATAGCCGTCCTGATAGGCAAAATCGTCGTTTTCCGGCACAAAGTCCGGGGAATCGTTGCGTTTCTTCACTGCTTCAGCCCCTTTGCGCCGTCAGCGGCATGATGCGCGCCCCGGCGGAATATGAAAACGTGGATGCCAATCCACAAGAGCATACAGAATTACATCCTATATTATAGCACATATTCGCGCATCCTGCAATGGCAGGCGACGAAAGGAGGATGCACCATGCCCCAGACAAACAACGAATCAGAAGCGAAAATTCCTGCAAAGCGGCGAAAATCTCCCCGGCGGCGGTGGAAACGCGCGCTGTGGCTGCTGCCTGTGCTGCTGACGCTGCTGATTCTCCGCGTCGAGCGCAACGTAACGGACGTCGTGCTGACGCTCTCGCAGGCGACGGCGCGGTCGCTGGCGATTCAGGCGCTCAACGAGGCAGCGTCGGAGATGCTCGGACTCGGCGTGCATTACGCCGACCTGATGACCGTCGAGAAGGACGATCAAGGGCAAGTGCGCCTGATTCAGGCGAATACCCCGGAGATGAACCGTCTGGCGGCGCAGGCGTCCCTGCTTGCGCAGGAAAGATTGACCGCCATGGGGCAGAAAACCGTCGTCGTGCCGCTGGGCAGTGCCATCGGGCTGACGCTGCTGGCGGGCGCGGGGCCGGGCATCGCCGTGCAGATTCTGCCCGTTGGCTCGGTGCAGGCGGCGTTCAGCACCGATTTCACCACCGCCGGCATCAACCAGACACGCCACCGCATTTCCCTCGTCCTGACTGCGAACGTGCAAATCGTCATTCCGACCGGCGCGAAAAACGTGCAGGCCAGCACGCAGATGGCGATGGCGGAAAGCATCATCGTCGGGCAAGTGCCGGATTCCTTCGCCGAGGGCGGCAGCGACAACAGCATCATCGACCTTGCGCCGTGAGGGAGAATGGGGTATAATAGAACGGAAATCCCGCTGATTTCAGCAGAAAGAAGCATTACCATGCGCGTTCTCGACATTGACCTCGACTTTTTCCTCGCTGATTGCTGCCCTCTTGCCGAATTAGGACACCGCCCGTCCCTCCCCGGACATGAGCCGTGGGAAGCATCCGCCGTCCGCGCGTTCCTCGAAAACCAGTGCGGTCTGTCCCGCACCGCCCCCAAGCCGGGGCGCATTTTCGAGACGCATGACCAAGCCCTCACGTTCTGGGAGGAGCAAATCGCCGCCGGACGCCTGACCGCCCCCTTCGACGTCACCCACGTCGATGCCCACAGCGACCTCGGCATTGGTTATCCCGGCCCGAACTTCGTGCTGTTCAACGTTCTGTCCATGCCCGCCCAAAAGCGGCTGGATTACACCGCCTTCTATGCCCAGAAGAAGCTCGATGAGGCGAATTACCTGCTGTTCGCGCTGGCGATGCGGCGGATTTCGTCGCTGGATAACGTGCGCAATCCGCGTTCGCGGGCGGACATCCCGCAAGTGCTGCTTGACGCGGACGGCAACATCCATCTCAATTCGCTGACCGCGCAGATGTTCGCCGCGAAAAACGGCGCAGAGCCGACCGTGCCCTTCCGCGTGTACGACGACTACCGCGATTTCCGCGCGGCGGGGGCGTATGACTTCGTGACGCTCGCGATTTCGCCGCGGTACGCGCCGAAGGAGGCGGATGGGCTGGTGGAGGTGGTGGGGGAGTATATCAGGGGAATATGAGGACATCAAAAAAACTCGCGGCATCACTTGTCGCGAGGTTTTTATGTGCAAATCAAATCCCCGTTGCGGATTTCGCGGACGTGGCGATATTCTCCGCGTGGTCGCCGATACGTTCGAGGTTTGTCAGCATATCCAGATAAATCATGCCGTTCTTCGCGGAACACTTGTGGTTCTTCAAGCGATCCATGTGGTGGCTGCGGAGGGCTTCGGTCGTCGTGTCGATTTCGTCCTCTACGCCCTCCACTTCGCCCAGCAGCGTGTCGTCCGTTACCTGCGCCTTGAACATGTCCAGCGACCGCTGCATCTGCGCGCGCACAAGGTTCGACAGGCTTTCCAGCTCCTGCACCGCCTTGGGCGAGAATTTCACCTCATCCTGATTCTTCAGCTGCGCCGATTCCATGATGTTCTGGCTGTGGTCGCCAATGCGCTCCATGTCGTTGACGACGTGGAACATCGAGCCGACCAGCTTCGTGTCCTTCTCGGACAGGTCAAGCCCCTTCACTTCCACCAGCGAATCGGTGATTTCGCGGTTCAGGTAGTCCAGCACGTCCTCGTTCCGCGCCAGCTCTTCGGACTTCTTCGCGTCCCACTCGTTGAAGCACTCCATTGCGCGCTGGAAGTTGCCCATCGCAATGCCGCCCATGCGCTGCACTTCGTTGAACAGCTGCGCCACGGCAATCGGCGGCGTTTTGAGCATACGCGCGTCAAAGTAGAGGAGCTTCATTTCCTCGGCGGTCGAGCCGTCGCCCTTGATCAGCAGGCACGCCAGCTTCTCCAGCCAGCTTGCGGCGGGCAGCAGCAGCGCCGTCGTCGTGACGTTGAAGAGAATGTGGACGATGGCGATTTGCAGCTTGAGGTTGCCGGGGGAGAGCATCTCAACCCAGCTTGCCAGCGGCAGGCAGCAGGCGATGATGACGAAAATCACCGTGCCGATGACGTTGAAAAGCAGGTGCACCGTCGCTGCGCGCTTGGCGGTGGAGTTTGTGCCCGCGCACGCCAGCAGCGCCGTGACGCAAGTGCCGATATTCTGCCCGAAGAGGATGAAGATGGCGCCATCCAGCCCAATCAGCCCCTGCGCGACGAGCGTTTGCAGGATGCCGATGCTGGCGGCGGAGGATTGCAGGACGGCGGTGATGCCCGCGCCGATCAGCACGCCCAGAATCGGGTTGTTGATGGACGCCATCGCCTTCTGGAAGCCCTCCCACGTCCGCAGCGGCTCCATCGCGCCGGACATGGTGTTCATGCCGATGAACAGGATGCCCAAGCCCATCGTGATGGTGCCGAACTGCTTGGCGGTTCTGTACTTGTCGGGAAGATTCGAGAGAATCAGCCCCAGAAATGTGAAGATGGCGGCGAAATCAATCTGCACCGACAGCAGCAGCGACGTGACCGTTGTGCCGATGTTTGCGCCCATAATCACGCCGACCGCCTGCGTCAGCGACATCAGCCCCGCGTTGACAAAGCCAACGACCATGACCGTCGTCGCGGAGGAGGACTGCACCACCGCCGTGATGGTGATGCCCGCGAGCATGGCGAGGAAGCGGTTGCCCGTCACCATGCCGAGGAGCTTTTTCAGCCGTGTACCCGCCGCTTTTTCCAGCGCTTCGCCCATCAGCTGCATTCCGAACAGGAACAGCCCCAGTCCGCCGAACAGGGATAAGACATTCATAATCGTCATGATGGTTCGTTTCCTCCGAGCGTGCCGCAATGCAGCAGAATTCCGCCTGTGCGGGGAAAAATCGCATACATATCTACTTTACCACACTTTGCGCTTGTTTTCAACTGAATTTTACATATTCATAGAGATTTTAGGCGGCGTTCAGCGGGGGAACAAAAGGTTCTTCACGGAATCTTGGGGGGAAGAGCAGCTTGGAGGCGCGTCTGCGGACGCGCAGAGTTACTGGCAGGGACGCTTCGCTGCCTGCACCTTTGTTGACGGCTTCCTTGGGATTGGTCGGACGCGGAACAGTTGGGGCGTTGCCCCAAACCCCACAAGGGACGCGAATGTCAAATTCGCAGCGGATGCCGCTTGGCAAATCAACATCTTGCGCGGAATCATCCCTGCGCCTGACGCACCATATGGTAAAACGTCCCTTCGCCGCTGAGCGTCACCCGCTTCACCGGCTTGCCCACCACCCGGAATCCCGCCTTCTCGTAGCAGCGAACGGCGCGCGTGTTCCACGTCCGCACTTCCAGATACATCGGCTTGCCCGGATACAGCCGCTGGGATAAATCCCACGCCAGCGCCGTCATCTGCGTGCCGTACCCCTGCCCGCAGTGGTCGGGATGCGCCCCGATGCCGAAAAACACCTCGCTGCCCTCATCGGACAGGTTCACGAAGCCCACCAGCGTTTCGCCATCGTAAAAGGAATAGAAATTGTTTGCCGGATTCGCAAAACCGTATCCGTGCTTCTTCTGCTCGGCATACGGCGGATTGTTGTACATCGCGTATTCGCCGGGGTAGTGCCACGCGCAGATGGCTTCCTTCTCGGCTTCGGTGGTCGGATGATACGTCAGCATGGGCGTTTTCCTCCTTGGGGATATTTCTGATTATGCAAAAAACCGGAGGCAGCCTGCGCCGCCCCCGGTCAAATCCTCGATTATTGCAGCACAATGCCTTCCGCTTCCAGCTCCGCGCGGGTGCAGAGCCGCAGCGTCACAAAGTTCTGCTGGCAGATGATATAGCTGCCGCCTTCACGCGTGTCCTTGTTTTCCAGCGTCACGATGCCCTGCGCGATGCAGTCGTGGTCGGCGCAGCTGGCGTCGGTCATCTCGATGCTCGTCTTCGTGACGTGGATGATGTTCACGCACACGCCGTGAATCAGCCGGTAGTACCCGTCCTCCAGCAGCGGAATCGGCTCGTACGTCTTTGTGCCGACTGTCACAAGCAGGAACGCGACGGCTTCTGACGGGTCGCGAACCGCGCTTGCCATCGGGGAGGGCGCAATGCCGGGGTCAGTGCCGCGCGTCGCCGGGTTCAGCTTCGCGAAGCTCAGCGATTCGTTCGATGCCGCCAGAATCGCCTGCGCGTCGGCGAGGGTTTCCTGCGTCGTCGTCAATTCCGCCTCTGTCGCGGCAAGGGTTGCCTTTGTGGCTTCCAGCTCCGTCGTGGCGGTGGTCAGGCTGTCCTTTGTCGCGGCGAGTTCGTTTTCCGCAGTGGTCAGGCTGTCCTTCGTCGCGGTGAGTTCGGATTCCTTCGCGGTCAGGCTGTCCTTCGTCGCGGTGAGTTCGGCTTCCTTCGCGGTCAGACTGTCCTTCGTTGCGGCGAGTTCGGCTTCCTTCGCGGTCAGACTGTCCTTCGTCGCGGTGAGTTCGGATTCCTTTGCGGTCAGACTGTCCTTCGTCGCGGTGAGTTCGGATTCCTTCGCGGTCAGGGTGTCCTTCGTCGTCGTGAGCTCGGCTTCGGTGGCGGTCAGCGCCGTCTTGGTGTCGGACAATTCCGTCGTGGCGGCGGCGAGGCTGTCCTTCGTCGTGGTCAGCTCGGTTTCAGTGGCGGACAGGCTGGTTTTTGTGTCGGACAGCTCCGTCTGCGCGGCAGTCAGCGTGTTCTGCGTCACCGCCAGTTCGGCTTCCGTCGCGGCGAGCGCTTCCTTCGTGTTCTCCAGTTCATATTCCTTCGCCGGCAGGGATGCTTTCAGCGTGTCCAGTTCGTTCTGCGTGGTGGACAGCGTGTCCTTCACTGCCGCCAGTTTGGTCTGGGTGATCATCAGCGTGTCCTTCGTGGATGCCAGCGTGGTGTCGCGGCTGTTTAGGGCAGTCTGCGTTTCGGCGAGGGTAGCTTCGGTGGACGCGAGGGTGTCCTTTGTGGCGGACAGTTCGGTTTCGCGGTCAGCAAGCGTGCCCTGCGTTTCGGCGAGGGTGGCTTCGGTGGACGCGGGGTGGCTTCGGTGGACGCGAGGGTGTCCTTTGTGGCGGACAGCTCGGTTTCGCGGTCAGCAAGCGTGCCCTGCGTTTCGGCGAGGGTGGCTTCGGTGGACGCGAGGGTGGTCTGGGTATCCGTCAAGGCGGCGGCGGTCGTGTCCAGCGTGGTCTGCGTGTCCGCGAGGGTCGCTTCGGTGGATGCGAGGGTGTCCTTCGCGGCGGACAGGCTGTTTTCGGTGTCCGCTAAGGTGGATTGGGTGGAGGACAGCGCGCTCTGCGTGTCCGTCAGCTGATTCCGGGTGTCCGTCAGCGAATTGTGGCTGACGATGAGACCGGCGCCAAGTGCAATGGAAGAGACTGCCAGCACGATGGCGGCAATCATCCAGATGATGGTCTTTTTCCGGGCGGCAATGGGACTCATAGCAATCCTCCTAACAAGCGACGAAAATGGGCGGAAAACCTCCGTTTTTTCCAGTTTACCACCATCGGGGGAAGTTGTCAATCTCGAATTTCGCGGAAGCACAAAAAACGCCCCTCCGCCGACAAAAGCAGAGGGGGCAGGGGAAAGAAGATTATTGGTTCTTCACGGAAAGTTGGGGGGCAAACAAGGACTTAGGCGAAGCCCCAAAAAGCTGCACGCGGAAGGAGCATGAAAGCGCGACCAACTCAATCGCGCGGAGGGGTCAAGGGGCAATGCCCCTTGCAGGGTCAAGGGACAGCGTCCCTTGTGGGGTTTGGGGCAACGCCCCAACTGTTTCGCGTCAAACCTACTCAAAGGAAGTCGCCAACAAAGGTGCAGGCAGCGAAGCGTCCCTGCCAGTAACTTTGCGCGTCCGCAGACGCGCCCCCAAGCTGCTTTTCCCCCAAGATTCCGTGAAGAACCGAAAAAACCTCCGAAACACAGCCGCGTTTCGGAGGAAGAAAGATGTATATATAGAGGAAGTTACTTCTTTAGTTCAATCCCTTGCCCCTTCAGCCGCGCAACCACGCCGTCAACAACCGCCTGCACTTCGTCGCGGGTGAGCGTGCGCTCCGGGTGCGAGAAGGAGAGGCGAATCGTGATGGTCTTGCCGGTGATGTCGCTGTATGTGCCCAGCACGGTCACCTTCTGCACCAGCGGGGAGTTCTCCGCCTTCACCGCGTCCAGAATCGGCTGGCAGCGATTGACCACGAAGGTCAAATCCTGCTCCATGCCGGGGAAGCGGGACGGCTCGCGGTAGACGATGGGCGCGGGCGCGATGGACGCAAGCGCTTCCATGTCGATTTCGGCAAACACAATTGCCGCCTTCTTGTCGATGTTCTTGCCGACAACCGGGTGCGCCACGCCGATTTCGCCGAGGTCAACGCCGTCCAGCACGATGGCGTTCAGGTTCTTCGGATGCTCATAGGAGTGGGTCGCGGTCATTGCGTGGAAGGACAAATCCTTGTGCAGGATGTCGCTCACGGCGACGCACAGCATGTCGCGCAGGCGGAAATACAGCGTTTCCACGTTATCGACCTTGCTGAAGAGCGTCACGCACAGCTTCTTGTGTTCCTTCGCCAGCTTGTTTTCGTCCACACCGTCGATGACGTGACCGATTTCAAAGATGCCGAACGACGGCGCATAGCCCGTGTTGACCTTCACCTGGCACAGCTGGGTGGGAATCATGGAGCGGCGCAGCGTCTCGATGTTGGGGTTGGAGGCGTTGAGCAGCTTCACGTTGTCCTCAACGGCAATGCCGAGCTTCTTGTAGTCGTCAGCGTACTGCCAGATGTAGGAATGCACCTCGTGCAGCGAATAGCGCTTGACGAGGATGTCCTTCAATTTGTCCTCCACCGTCTTTTCGGTGGACATGCGAACCGGGTAGAGCGGGGATTCCGCCGTGTGCAGGTCGAAGTTGTCGTAGCCGTAGATGCGGGTGATTTCCTCGATGATATCCGCCTTGATGGTTACGTCCTTCGTCGCGCGCCAAGAGGGGACGTCCGCGGTGAAGGAATCGCCGTCCCGCGTCATGCCGAAGCCCAGCGCGGTCAGCGTGTGCATGATTTCGTCGGAGGAGATGTTGATGCCGGTGTAGCGGTCAACAAACGCCTTGTCGAAGGACAATTGCACCTTCGGATAGTGGAAGGCGTACTCGTCGGTCAGGCGGGAGGTGACGCGCATTTCCGGGTCGTATTCCTGCAAAAGCTTGACGAAGCGGGCGATGGCGACGGTCGTCATTTCCGGGTCAAGGCTCTTTTCGTAGCGGGCGGAGGCGTCGGTGCGGTGGGCGAGGCGGACGCTGCTCTTGCGGACGGACGCCGCGTCGAAGGTGGCGGATTCCAGCGTCAGGCTCGTCGTGTCATCGACGATTTCGCTGTCCAGACCGCCCATGATGCCCGCGATGGCAACCGGCTTGTCGCCGTTGCAGATCATCAGCGTGTTCGGGTCGATGGTGCGCTCCACCTTGTCCAGCGTCTGGAAAGGGAAGCTCTCCGGGAAGCGGCGGATGCGGATTTTCTCCACCTTGCGGCTGTCGAAGGCGTGCATCGGCTGCCCCATTTCCAGCATCAGGTAGTTCGTCAGGTCGGCGAGGAAGTTGATGTCGCGCATACCGCAGTAGTTCAGGCGGATACGCATCGCCATCGGGCTGACGTGGCGGTTGATGTTCTCCACCCGCAGGCAGGAGTAGCGCTGGCACAGCGGGTCTTCAATCTTCATGTCGATGGCGGGCAGATTGTTGTACGCCGCCAAATCCGCCACGGGCAGGGCTTTCAGCGGACGGCCGGACAGGGTAGAAAACTCGCGCGCCATGCCGTAGTGCCCCCACAGGTCGGGGCGGTTCGTCAGGGACTTGTTGTCCACCTCGAAGATAATATCGTCAATGGGGTAGAGCGCCTTCAAATCCGTGCCGCAGGGAACATCCTCCGGGATGACCATGATGCCGGAATTGTCGTCGCTGATGCCGATTTCCTTCTCCGAGCAGCACATGCCGTAGGACGTGTACCCGGCGAGCTTGCGCGGGCTGATGGTGATGTCGCCCAGCTGCGCGCCCACCTTGGCGAACGCGGTTTTCATGCCCAGCTGCACGTTCGGCGCGCCGCAGACCACGTCGGTCAGCTGCCCGTCGCCCGCGTCCACCTTCAGCAGGTGCAGCTTGTGGGATTCGGGGTGATTCTCTACGCTGACAATCTGCGCGGCGACAACGCCGGACAAATCCGCGCCCTTGTGGAAAATTTCATTCTCAACTTCCGCCGTGGACAGGGAGAACTGGCGAATCAGCGCCATCTTGTCAAGACCCGTCAGGTCAACGAAGTCGGAAATCCAGTTCATTGAGATCAGCATGTTCGTCTTTCCTCCGCATTACTCGTCGTCCGTGAACTGCGCCAGGCGCGTCAGGCTGCCGCTGTTCAGGTCGCGAATGTCCTTCACGCCGTACTTCATCATGGCAAGGCGCGTCATGCCCAAGCCGAACGCGAAGCCGGTGTACTGCTCCGGGTCGATGCCGCCGGCCTTCAATACTTCGGGGTGAATCATGCCGCAGGGGCACAGCTCCAGCCAGCCGGAATGCTTGCACGACGGGCAGCCTGTGCCGCCGCAGATGAGGCAGGAAATATCCAGCTCAAAGCCCGGCTCAACGAACGGGAAGAAGCCCGGACGCAGGCGGACTTTGATGTCCTTGCGGAACACCTCGCTCAGCATCGTTTTCATGAAGTAAATCAGGTTCGCGATGGAAATGTCCTTGTCCACCATGATGCCTTCCATCTGGAAGAACGTGTTTTCATGGCAGGCGTCGGTCGCCTCGTTGCGGAAGCAGCGGCCGGGGAAAATCGCCTTAATCGGCACGCCACCGTCGACCAGCGCGTCGCGGTAGCGGCGGTAGATGGCGTTCTGGGCGGCGGAGGTCTGCGTTTTGAGCAATTGCCCGTTGTCCAGATAATAGGTGTCCTGCATGTCGCGCGCGGGGTGGAACTTCGGAATGTTCAGGCTCTCGAAGCACTCGTAGTCCGTCACGACCTCGGCGTAATCCTCCACCGTGAAGCCCATCGACTTGAACACCTGCTCGCACTGGCGCTGCACCAGCGTAATCGGGTGATACGACCCGCGGGTCATGTCCGGCGGCATGGAAATGTCAAATTCGGGCAGGGCGTTGATTTCGCGCTGCAATTCCTGCGCCTTGAGCGCTTCCAGCTTTTCCGCCAAGGCGACGGTGATGGCGGTTTTCAGCTCGTTCGTCTCGCGCCCGACGGTCTTTTTTTGCTCGTCGGTCAAGCCGCCCATGCCTTTGAGCGCGTCGGTCACTTTGCCCTTGCGGCCGAGGTAATTCACGCGCAGGGCTTCCAGATCCACCATGTTGGCGATCTTCTTCAGCTCGGAATCAAAGCTGCTTTTCAGGGCTTCGATCTTCTCGTTCATTCCGGATGTTCCTCCTTACAGTTGGATGAAAAAAGCCCGTCCCATCGTTTGATGAGACGGACTGAATCCGCGGTACCACTCGTCTTGCGGCAAAGGAAAAAATCCCGCTGCCGCCGCTTGATAGGCGATAAGGCTGCCCACGCCCAAAAACTCACGGGATGAAGGTTCACGCCGTGCGCCCTGCCACCTCGCACCACCCGGCGGCTCTCTGATATCCTATTTCCTGCATTCGCCTGTGCCATCTGCTCGCGCCTTTTTCCTTCTGGCGTCCGCTCGTTCCACTTAGCGTAGCGCTGCTACGCTGCGTTTCACTCCCGTTAGCCAGCAGAAAAAATTCGCTTCGCATCTTGGCACATTCTCATTTGGAAATAGGAAGGGGACTTGCACGCGCTACTGTTTCCCGGTCATCGCTTCCAATATTTCGCTGACTTTCGTCGGCACGCTCTATCTTACCATAGGTTGGGACGTTTTGCAAGGGGGCAAATTCGGAAATTGGAATGCGGAATGCGGAATAAAAATCGCACGGAAGTGGAATTCTTTCCATCTTACAGGCGAACAAACCGTGAATTTTTCCGATTTATTATTTACAAGCCATTTTTTTGTGCTATACTGTAAGATGCGTTATCATGTAAAGCGCGAAGCAGGCGCTTGCGTGAAAGTCCGCGCGCGGGAGGGACAAAATGCCCTCCGCACAAGGCGCGGCAGGGAACTTCGCGCACAAACGCGCGGAAGAAAGGAAAGGAAGCCGGATGAGCAACAGCCGTCCACCCTATGATGGCGCCGGGGACGCCGGACAGAATCCTCAGCAGCCTGGTTTTTCGCAGGGCAATTATCCGCCGGCGCAGGGCTATGCCCCGAATGGCGGCTACGCGCCCAATGATGCCTATGGTCAGGGCTACGCGCCGCAAAACGGCTATGGGCAGCAGGGGTATGCGGACTATCAACAGCCTTATGGTCAGCAGGGATACCAGCAGCCATACGGAGGTTATCAGCAGCCATACGGTCAGCAGGGCTACGAGCAGCAAGGTTATCAGCAGCCGTATGGGCAGGGCTATGAGCAGCAGGGGTATCAGCAGCCATACGCCCAGCAGCCTTATCAGCAGCAGCCGTATGACCAGCAGGGGTTTGTGCAGCCCGGCGGGTATCAGCAGCCCTACGAGCAGCAGGGGTATCAGCAGGGGTACAGCCAGCAGAATCCGCAGGAAACGGATTTGCCGCCGGAGCAGCAGTACGCGCAGTACACCCCCGACGGTCAGCGCGTGTACCCGACGTCGGGGCGCAGCGGCTTCCGGGTGCAGCCGGCGGCGCACAGGGAAATTCCGTGGGATACGATTGCAAAAGTATTGATGTTCGGCGTGCTGCCGATTCTCTTCATTTTAAGCATGGTCTTTGCGTGGACGGCGGTGAAGTGGGTCGTCCTCGTCGGCGCGGTGGCGAGCATCGCCGCGATGTGGCTCCGCGAGCTGGTCACGCCCAACGCGCGGCTGGTGCTGTCGCTTTTGCTGGCGTCGGCGGCGGTCGTCTGCCTCGTCAGCGCACTGGCGACGAACGCGGCGGACAATCAGAACCCCGCGCAGCCGAATCAGTCCGGTCAGATGCAGCAGGGGAGTACATCGGGCAATAACCTCGATGTCAACCTGACCGCGACGGACACGCCCAATCCCTCGCCCACGCCCACCGCGACGCCTGTGGATGACTCCGAGGAGTGCTACGCGCAGCTGCATTCCTTCTTCACGCTGTGGAAGAACAACGCCATCAGCCAAATGGTCAACCTGACGGCCCCGTCGTGGCGCAGCAGCATCAAGGGCGGCACCGACGCGGTGACGCAGAAGCTCTTCGGCGAGGTGCTGACCAACCGCACGCCCGTCAGCTGGGATTTCACGGGCATCACGGGCACATCGAACGACATCGCCCGCATGGTCACCGTGCGCGCCGTCATCAACAAGAACAACACCCTGGGCGAAAGCGTCTACCTGTGGAAGGTGCGCATGGTCAAGGAGGACGGCGTGTGGTACGTTGACCCCGCGACGCTGCAAAGCAACGAGCAGGAAAGCACCGCCACCCCGACCAACGCCCTTGCCACCCAGCCCGTGCTGAACACCAGCCATCCGGACTTGATTCTCTACTACAACCAAAACGGCGGAACGTATTACCACATCGACCCGAACTGCGCGTCCATCAATCAGCGGTATCGCCCGCTGACGGCATCCTTCAAGTGGACGCAGATTGACGACGAACCGTACAATAACCTGGAGCAGTGCAAGGTGTGCGGCGCACCCCTGCGCGGAAATTAATACCGACATATTTAGGAGGATAACACGATGGACACCAATGCCAAGCTGTATCAAGACATGACGAAGATTCTTGTCAAGCGTGAGGACATCCAGAAGGCCGTTGCCCAGCTGGGGCAGGAAATCACCCGCGACTATCAGGGCCGCGATCTGGTGATGGTCTGCATTTTGAAGGGCGCGAGCGTCTTCTTCTCCGACCTCATCCGCGAAGTCGATTTGCCCGTGACGCTGGATTTCATGGCGCTGTCGAGCTATCGCAACTCCACCAAGTCCTCCGGCGTGGTCAATCTGGAGAAAGACCTGTCCGTGTCCATCAAGGGGCGCGACGTGCTGATTGTGGAGGACATTGTGGACAGCGGCAACACGCTGTTCTACCTCGGCAAGTATTTGATGGGCCGCGGCGCGTCCTCCATCCGCATTGCGACGCTGCTGGACAAGCCCGACCGCCGCAATCCTGAACACAACCTGACGGTGGATTACCACTGCTTCAAGATTCCGGATGAGTTCGTCGTCGGCTACGGGCTGGATTTCGCCGAGAAGTACCGCAATCTGCCGGACATCGGCGTGCTGGACAGCCGCGTGTACGGCGCGGCGCGCGAATAAATCAGCCGATTCTTCCCCGAAAAAGATAAAATTTTTGTAAAGATGGATTTTTCCGCACACGTCATTCGTCTATATGGGTATACGCCGCAACAGGCGGATGGCGCTGGAACGGAAGGAGGATGCTCGCATTGAAGAAGTCTCGCGGGATGTTCGGCTACGTCGCGGTTCTGCTGCTGATGGTGCTCACCATTTCGATGCTGTTCACCAACGGCTTTGGCAGCAATATCCGTGACCGCCGCATCACCTATCCCCAGCTGCTGACGATGATTGAGGAGGGGCAGGTTCGCTCCGTCGCCATCCGCGGCACGTCGCTGGTGGGCGTGACGACAACAACAACGGTCGCCGACGCGGATTTCCCCGACAAGAACTACGATTTTGAAACCACCATCGGCGCTGATTTCATCGTCACCGCGCGGCAAATGCAGGCGGCGAAGCTTAATAAGCCGCTGGACGAGGTGTCCGTCAAGGATTTGCCGTTCACCATCATCTACCGTCAGCCGCTGACCACCCCGTGGTGGTATGATTTGATTCCGCTGGCAATTTCGCTGGTGCTCTGCGGCGTGATGTTCTGGCTGATTATGCGCGCGCAGACCGGCGGCAACGGCAAGGTGATGAACTTCGGCAGAAGCCGGGCGCGCATCCATGACCCGAACAAGAACAAGGTGACGTTCGCCGACGTCGCGGGCGCGGAGGAAGAGAAGGAAGAACTCAAGGAAATGGTGGACTTCCTGCGCAACCCCAAGGCGTACATTGACATGGGCGCGCGCATCCCCAAGGGCGTGCTGCTCATCGGCCCGCCCGGCACGGGCAAAACCCTGCTGGCAAAAGCGGTTGCGGGCGAGGCGGGCGTGCCGTTCTTCTCCATTTCCGGCTCTGACTTTGTGGAGATGTTCGTGGGTGTGGGCGCGAGCCGCGTCCGTGACCTGTTCGACCAAGCCAAGCGCGCTGCCCCGTCCATCATCTTTATTGATGAGATTGACGCGGTGGGTCGTCACCGCGGCGCGGGGCTGGGCGGCGGACACGACGAACGCGAGCAGACGCTGAACCAGCTGCTGGTCGAGATGGACGGCTTCGCAATCAACGAGGGCGTTATTGTCATGGCGGCGACGAACCGCCGCGACATTCTTGACCCCGCGCTGCTGCGTCCCGGCCGCTTTGACCGCACGATTCTCGTCAATTACCCCGATATGGCGGGGCGTGTTGCCATCCTGAAGGTGCACGCCAAGGGCAAGCCCCTTGCGGATGATGTGGATTTGGAGAATATCGCCAAGCGCGTGCCTTTCTCCACCGGCGCGGAGCTGGAAAACATCATGAACGAAGCCGCGATTCTGGCGGCGCGCGGGCGCTTGAAGGCCATCAATCAGCAGACGCTGGTGGAGGCAATCTCCCGCGTGCAGATGGGCCCGGAGAAGCGCAGCCACAAGGTGACGCAGCGCGACAAGCGCATGGTCGCCATCCACGAGGCGGGTCACGCCATCGTCGGGCACGTCCTGCCCAACTGCGACGAGGTGCACCTGATTACCATCGTCCCGCGCGGGCAGGCGGGCGGCTACACGCTATCCCTGCCGACGGAAGAGGACGATTTGCAGACTTACAGCCAGCTGATGGACTTCGTGGCGATGGGGCTGGGCGGTCATGCCGCGGAGCAGCTTTATCTGGGCGAGTTCACCACCGGCGCAACGAGCGACCTGAAGAAGGCGACGGAGGTCTGCCGCCGCATGGTGACGCAGTTCGGCATGAGCGAAAAGCTGGGCCCGGTCTATCTTGACGGCGATCAGGAAGTGTTCGTCGGCATGGAGTTCGGGCAGAGCCGCGGGTACAGCGAAGAAATGGCGGCGCGCATCGACGCGGAAGTCAAGCGCCTGCTGGAGGAATGCTACCAGAAGGCGGTGGATGCCCTGAGCGCCAACCGCGACCGCATGGAGAAGCTGGTGGACGCGCTGCTCAAGTACGACACCATCAGCCGCCGCGAGTTCGTCACCCTGATGGAAACGGGCGCGCTGCCGGATATTCAGGATGCCGACACCCGCACCACGGGCGATGTGATGATGCAGGATATGGCGGACGAAAAGAAGGAAGAAAATTCCGAAAAGTCCGCCGAAAAGCCTGAAAAGAGCGCGGAAACGCCTGATAAGACGGCGGATGCGCCCGAAAATCACCCGGATGCCCCCCATGAAGCCTGATTTGCACACCCACACCACCTCCTCCGACGGGCTGCTTACGCCCGCGGAGCTGGTGGCGCTGGCGGACAAGCACCGCGTGACGCTTCTTGCCGTGACCGACCATGACACGTTTGACGGCGCGGCGCAGCTGCTGGGAAAACCCACGCCGATGCCGATTCTGCAAGGTGTCGAATTGTCCCTGCGCGATATGCCCGGCCTGCACCTGCTCGGCTACGGGCGCGGGACGGATACGCCCCTGCACCGCAAGGTTCGGGCGCTGTCCCAAATGCGGCTCGGACGCGCGCGGCAGATGGTGGAGAAGCTGAACGCGCTGGGCTATCCGCTGGATTACGACGAAATCGCCCGCGAAGCCAAGGGCAGCGTCGGTCGGCCGCATATCGCCCGCGCGATGGTCAGCCGCGGCTATGTGGTGGACACGCGCGAGGCGTTTGACCGCTTTCTGGCGGATGGCGCACCGGCGTATGTGGCGGGGGAGCGCCTGAGCATGGCGGAGGCGCTGCCGCTGATGCGGGAAAGCAGCTTCGTGCCCGTTCTGGCGCACCCGATGGAGCTGGAAAAGACCGGCGCGCTGCTGCGCCATCTGCTCGGCGTTTGGCAGGAGCAGGGCTTGCGGGGCGTTGAGGTTTACCACCCGTCCGCCGGACGCGCCACGCCCCTGCTGGATTTGACCGCGCGGCGCATGGGCTTTCTGGTCACCGGCGGCAGTGACTTCCATGGCGATGGCGACCGCCACGGCATGGTCGGCTGCACCGCGCCGATGTGGGCGAGGGCGGCCGATGATGTGGAGAAATTGCTGCAAGCAGTGGAAGCTGCTGAAATCATGTGATATAAGATGAAGAAATACCGAATTGCCATCAGAAAGGGGTGCTGAAACCATGTCCGAATTCAACGACAACAAGCAGCCGCGCCGCCGCCGCACGCAGCTGAACGCGGCGCAGTATGCCGGGCAGCAGACGCTGGACAACAGCATCCCCCTTATCCGCACGGAAGACGCGCCCATGCAGCCGACAAATCCGCCGCGCCGGAATCCGCAGCCGCCCCCGGCGCAGCAGAGCGCCAATCCGCCCATGCAGCCGATGAGCGCGGCTCAGCCGATGGGTGCGGCCCAGCCGATGAGTGCGGCCCAGCCGATGCGCCCGCAGGGGATGAATCAGCTGGGGCAGGGAAACCAATATGCGCAAGGCGGGCAAACGCACGGCTTCCGCGGCGTGCAGGGGACGCCCATGCAGCCGCAGCAGGGCTGGAACAACGGCGTGCAGCCGCTCGATGCGGCGCACCAATTGGAGCAGTTCTCGTGGGGGCAGCATCAGCAAAGCATGAACACCGGGCGCAATCAGCCGATTCGCGGCGGGCAGATGATGCCGAATCAGCCGATGAATCCGCAGCGCCCGCAGAATCCGCCGTATCCGCAGCAGAATTATGGCGGATGGCAGCAGCCGATGTATCCGACGAATTTTCCGCAGTATCCGGCGAACGGCAATGGCGGAAACGGCGGCAATGGCGGCGGCAATCATCCGCCGGCGGGGCTGGGGGGCTTCAATCCGGAGCATCGCGAGCCGAAGAACGAGCCTGTCCGCCGCAAGCCGTCGGGTCAAAAGCTGCTCAAGCGCATCCTGTTCTGCGCGTGCGCGGTGGCGGTAATTTGCGGGCTGGTCGCGGCGGGCGGCGCCATCAGCAATGCCATCCAAGAGCAGAACGAGCGGGAAGCACTGGTCGCGTCGGTGACGGCGTATGACGACAAGTACGTCCCGAACGTGTATGTGGACGGCATCCACCTCGGCGGCATGACCCGCGCGGAGGCGGAAGAGGCGGTCACGGCGCACGCGAATCAGCAGCGCGACGCGTGGAAGGTGCGCCTGATGTACGCCGGTCAGCTGGTGAGGGAAATCACGAGCGCCGACCTGAACATGACCGTCGATGTGCAGGAAGCCCTCGACGCGGCGTGGCAGCCGGGGCACACAGAAGGCGGCATTGACGCGCGCAAAGCCACGATGGACGCGCTGGCGGAAAATCCCTACGAGGGCTATTCCGCCACGCCCAGCGGCGACAATGTGGTGATTGACAACATCCTGCTCAGCATCGCGCAGCAGGCGTACATTCAGCCGGTGGATGCGCATATTATCTTCGATTCCAACAATTTCAACAATCCGCTGACGATTCAGCCGGAAACGGTCGGGCGCTATATGGACACGACCGAGGCGAAAAATCAGGTGTACCAGATGATGTCGTCCTTGGTCAGCGGCGAGGTGGAGCTGACGACGCGCGAGCTTCAGCCGACCACGACCAAAGCCATGCTGGAGCCGCAGATTCAGCTGCGCGCGACGGCGTACACCCCGATTTCGACCACCAGCACGGAAGAGCGCAACCTGAACATTCAGGTGGCGTTCGAGCGCATCAACGGCAAGATGCTTGCAGCGGGCGAAACGTTCTCCTTCAATACGGTTGTGGGCAAGCGCACGAAGGCAAACGGCTTCTATCAGGCGATTGAGTACGCGTATGGCGATCAGCGCATGGGCTACGGCGGCGGCGTGTGTCAGGCAAGCACGACGATGTACCTCGCGGCGGCGAAAGCGAACATGACGATTCTCAAGCGCGAGCCGCACTCCGACGCGGTGGGCTACACCGACTACGGCAAGGACGCGACGGTATCCGACAACCGCATTGACTTCAAGTTCCGCAACGACACGAACAGCACGATTTTCATCGTCGCGACGGTGATGAAGGACAGCCGCTACGACAAGTCGCACAAGGTGTGCGTGGTGTCGATTTACGGCGAGAGCCTCGGCAAGGGCGTGAAGTACGAGCTGGAAACGGTGACGGTGCAGACCCTGCCCGCCCCGACCGAGCCGGAATACCGCAAGGACACGAACCACACCTACGCCACCTACGTTGACCAAGAGTACACCTACCGCAAGGCAACCGACGGCTGTGTGGTGGAAAGCTACCTGGTGAAGTATGTGGGCGGCGCGGAAACCGAGCGCAAGCTGATGTACACCGACACCTACAAGGCGAAGAGCGAAATCATCTACGTCGGCACGGTGGAGCGGACGGAAGAGGGGCAGTAACCAGAGGCTTTGCCTCTGGACTCCAGCAGGGGCGCTGCCCCTGCACCCTGCAAGGGAGTTCCTCCCTTGACCCTTTCGCGCGATTGAGTGGACTTCTCTTTCAGGCTGCTTCCGCGTGTTAATTGGGGGAAACCCAGGGGCGAATGAAACGGGACGAAATCCCTACGCTTGACCCTTTCGCGCGATTGAGTGGACTTCTCTTTCAGGCTGCTTTTGCGTGCTGATACGGCTTCATTTGCCGAAAAGGGGGATGAGGTCGTTTTTTTCTCCAAAACTTTGTGAAAGAAAATACAACTTGTGAAAAAACCCCCTTTTCTATTTCGGCAGAATGTGCTATAATAGATTCGGTGGAAACCCCTACATTATTGCATCAGGAGGGAAAATCCAATGGCGCTTGTTACGACGAAGGAAATGTTCAAGAAGGCGTATGACGGCGGCTATGCGGTCGGCGCTTTCAACGTCAACAACATGGAAATCATTCAGGGCATCACCGAGGCGGCGGGTGAGCTGAAGGCTCCCGTCATCCTGCAGGTGTCCAAGGGCGCGCGCGCGTATGCCAACCACACCTATCTGGTGAAGCTGGTGGAAGCGGCGGTTATCGAGAACCCCGATATCCCGATTGCGCTGCACCTTGACCACGGCGACAGCTTTGAGCTGTGCAAGAGCTGCATCGACGGCGGCTTCACGTCCGTCATGATTGACGCTTCCTCCAAGTCCTTTGAGGATAATATCGCCCTGACCCGCAAGGTCGTCGAGTATGCCCATGACCACGGCGTGGTCGTCGAGGCGGAACTCGGCACGCTCGCCGGCGTCGAAGACGACGTGAAGGTGGAGCATGGTCAGGAAATGTACACCCATCCGGAAGAAGTCGAAGAGTTTGTGACCCGCACGGGCTGCGACTCGCTGGCGATTGCCATCGGCACGTCCCACGGCGCGTACAAGTTCAAGCCCGGTCAGAAGCCCCAGCTGCACTTCGAGGTGCTGGAAGAATGCTCCAAGCGTCTGCCTGGCTTCCCGATCGTCCTGCACGGCGCTTCTTCTGTCCCGCAGGAGTTCGTGAAGGAAATCAACCAGTTCGGCGGCAATATGCCCGACGCAATTGGCATTCCGGAAGAGCAGCTGGCGAAGGCGGCGAAGATGGCGGTCTGCAAGATCAACATCGACTCCGACATTCGTCTGGCGATGACCGCGAGCATCCGCAAGTACTTTGCGGAACATCCGGATCACTTTGACCCCCGTCAGTACCTGAAGCCTGCCCGCGCCGCGGTGAAGGCGATGGTCGCCCACAAGATGGTGGATGTGCTGGGCTGCGCTGGCAAGGCGTAATCAAGGCACAAAAAGGCTCTGTCGTGAATGCGGCAGGGCTTTTTGGTTATGGCAACACCGAGCAATTGCGAACTTTTCGGTTCTTCATGGAAAGCTGGGGGAGTAAACAAGGGCTTAGGCGAAGCGCCAAAAAGCTGCACGCAGAAGGAGCATGAAAGCGCGACCAACTCAATCGCGGAAAGGGGTCAAGGGGGGACTTCGTCCCTTTTCGTCTGCCCCTTGCAGGGTCAAGGGACAGCGTC
>QWCN01000712.1_pt1 | contig 56985 bp, 54 predicted proteins | sample 1972711 | NCBI WGS metagenome assembly QWCN01 (sample SAMN09866707, study PRJNA288562) | Human gut metagenome isolate term1_stool, whole genome shotgun sequencing... | isolation source: gut | host: Homo sapiens | place: USA: California
AAAATTATGCAGCATTTTCAAAATTTAGTATACAATAACAAATATGGCAAACATTTCCTGTGTGCCTTTTCATTTTGAAACAAGGTTCACGGATTCAGGAGAGAGATAATGGATTTTTTGCAAAAGTTACAGGAATAAATGAAAACGCAGAAAGGAGCTAAAATGGCGACATATGTAATCGGTGATATTCATGGACAATTGGAACAGCTGAAAGTCCTGCTGGAAAAGATGAAATTCAATGAAAATGACGAACTGTATGTGATGGGGGATGTCGTGGACCGTGGACCGGATCCCATCAAAGCATTGCAGTATCTGATGACGCTGCCAAATTGTGTATGTATCGCAGGAAATCATGAATGGATGGCACTGGAAAGTCTGAAACTTATGTTAAATGAAATAACGGAAGAGTTTATCCAAACGCTTGATGAAAATCAGGTAACGATACTGCTTGACTGGCTTCGCAATGGAGGAAAAACGACGATGGATCAATTTTGTAAATTGTCGAAGGAAGAGCGGCAGGAAGTGCTTGATTTTATAGGCGATTTTGAGGCATATGTGGAATTGAAAATCCAGGGACAAAAATATCTTCTGGTTCATGCCGGCTTGAATGATTTTTATTATAAAAAGCCGATCGAAGAGTATACCATTGATGATCTGCTATGGACGCGCACCGATTATGAGATGCCCTATTACGAAGATAAAATCGTGATCACAGGGCATACACCAACACAGACAATTCTTGGAAATGACAGACCCGGTTATATTTATCGTAAATATAACCACATTGCCTTGGATTGTGGTGCCTGTTCACATAACGGGCGTCTCGCCGGAATATGTTTGGAAACGGGAAAGGAGTATTATTCGAGGGAGTAGAAATTGTAGATTTGCAAGAGGAAACTACGGGCTCTGGTTTTGGAATAATATCCTGCAACAAATTTTTCTTGACATTTCCCCCAAAACCCCCTATTATAAAAGATAAGTGAAATGCGTGGAAGAAGAGGAGTACACAAAGAAACGCCAGCAGAGAGGATTTTCACCGGCTGAAAGAAATCCGGCAAGTGGTTTGTGGAAGGTAGCTTCGGAGCATGATCTTTGAAGCAGATATTGTGTGTAGAAGATCACGGTTCGCCCCGTTATCGGCAGAATGAGGAATAAAACGCAGGAAAGAGGAAACCTGCATTTATTTGAAATAAGGTGGTACCGCGGCTTTGCCGCCCTTATAGAGGGAAGGTACCTGATTGAAGCGAATGACTCCGGAAGGTATTCTTCCAGAGTTTTTTTATTATTATCGGAGGTAATCATGAGAAAAGAATTGGAAAAAAATTATGATCCAAAAGACATTGAAGACCGTCTTTATTCCAAATGGATCAGCAAGAAGTATTTTCATGCGGAAGTAAATCCGGATAAGAAACCGTATACGATCGTAATTCCGCCACCAAACATCACGGGACAGCTTCACATGGGACATGCCCTTGACAATACGCTGCAGGACATTCTCATTCGTTTTAAGAGAATGCAGGGTTATGAAGCTCTTTGGCTTCCGGGAACTGACCATGCGTCGATTGCGACCGAAGCGAAAATCGTGGAAGCGATGCGAAAAGAGGGAATTACGAAAGAAGATATCGGACGTGAAAAATTTCTGGAGCGTGCTTGGGACTGGAAAAAACAGTACGGCGGACGTATCGTATCCCAGCTTAAGAAAATGGGATCTTCCTGTGATTGGGACAGAGAGCGTTTTACGATGGACGAGGGTTGCAATAAAGCCGTTAAGGAAGTATTTGTAAAACTTTATAATAAAGGATTGATCTACCGCGGTGAGCGTATCATCAACTGGTGCCCTCATTGTCTGACATCCATTTCCGATGCCGAGGTAGAGTACGAAGATCAGAAGGGACATTTCTGGCATCTGCGCTATCCGTTTGCGGATGGAAGCGGTTATATCAATTTGGCGACAACCCGTCCGGAAACTCTTTTGGGAGATACGGCGGTGGCTGTTAATCCAAACGATGAACGATACAAAGATCTGGTTGGAAAAATGCTTGTCCTTCCATTGGTTCACCGCGAGATTCCGTTGATTGCGGATGATTACGTAGATATGGAATTTGGAACCGGTGTCGTAAAGATCACGCCGGCACACGACCCGAACGACTTTGAAGTAGGACTTCGCCACAATCTGCCAATTATCAATGTAATGACAGACGACGCGAAGATTGTCGATGAATACGAGAAATACGCCGGAATGGACCGCTACGAAGCACGTGAAGCCATCGTAAAAGATTTGGAAGCAGAAGGCGCATTGGTAAAAGTAGAAGATCACGATCATAACGTAGGAACCTGCTACCGCTGTGGTACGACGGTAGAGCCTCGTGTCAGCAAACAATGGTTCGTAAAGATGAAACCACTTGCAGGTCCGGCGATTGATGCGGTTAAAAATGGCGAGACAAAATTTGTACCGGATCATTTTAATAAGACATATTTCCACTGGCTTGAAAATATCCGTGACTGGTGTATCTCCCGTCAGCTCTGGTGGGGCCATCAGATTCCGGCATTTTACTGTGATGACTGCGGAGAACTTGTCGTAACCAAGGAAAAGACATGTAATTGTCCAAAATGCGGCAAGGAGATGCGTCAGGATCCGGATACATTGGATACTTGGTTCAGTTCCGCATTGTGGCCATTTTCCACACTTGGCTGGCCGGATGATACCGAGGAAATGAAATATTTCTATCCGACCAATACGCTTGTTACCGGTTATGATATCATTCCATTCTGGGTTATGCGAATGATGTTCAGCGGAATCGAGCAGACCGGTCAGGTGCCGTTTGACACGGTATTGATTCACGGTCTGGTACGTGATTCCCAGGGACGCAAGATGAGTAAATCCCTTGGAAATGGTATTGACCCATTGGAAGTAATTGACAAATATGGTGCCGATGCGCTGCGTCTGACATTGGTTACCGGAAATGCACCGGGAAATGACATGCGTTTTTATTGGGAGCGTGTCGAGGCAAGCCGTAATTTTGCCAACAAAGTATGGAATGCATCCCGTTTTATCATGATGAATTTTGCTCAAAATGAAGAACTTGCGAATAAAGAAGTGTCCGCAGATGAGCTTACGCAGGCGGATAAATGGATTCTTGCAAAATGCAACCAGCTGGCAAAAGATGTCACAGCGTTGATGGAAACTTACGATCTTGGTATCGCGGTTCAGAAGATTTATGACTTTATTTGGGAAGAATTCTGCGACTGGTATATTGAGATGGTAAAACCTCGTCTTTACAATGAAGAAGATGAGACAAAGGCAGCAGCACTTTACACCTTGAAAAAGGTATTGATCGATGCGTTGAAACTGCTTCATCCATATATGCCGTTTATTACGGAAGAAATTTACTGCACATTGATGGATAATGACGACGACTCCATCATGATCTCAGCTTGGCCGGAATACACGGAAAGCATGAATTTTGCAGAGGATATGGATGCCGTAGAGTGCATCAAGGAAGCGGTAAAAGGAATCCGAAATGTCCGCGGTGAGATGAATGTACCACCGAGCAAGAAAGCAAAAGTGATCGTTGTGACAGAAGATGCCAAAGTAAAAGACATTTTCGAAACCAACAAAGTATTCTTTGCAACACTTGGTTATGCCAGCGAAGTAACGATTCAGGCTGACAAAACCGGCATTGAGAAAGATGCGGTTTCGGTTGTGATCGATAAAGGTACGATTTATATGCCGTTTGCAGAACTTGTCGATGTGGCAAAGGAAATCGAGCGTTTGAAGAAAGAAGAAAAACGTCTGACCGGCGAATTGAAACGTTCCGAAGGAATGCTCGGAAATCCAAATTTTGTCAATAAAGCACCGGCAAAGAAAATCGAAGAAGAGAAAGCAAAATTGGAAAAATATCAGAGCATGATGGCTCAGGTAAAAGAACGTTTGGCTCAGCTTCAGTAATTTTGAACATTGCATTAGAATAACAGAAAGCCCGAGGATGGAAAATGATCCACCTTCGGGCTTCTTTTAATTTCCTTTGCTGCTCAGAGGATTGGAGGCATCTTCCCAGAACAGATTATTGTCCGGCGCCGGCTGATCCTTTTCATTGTAATGAGAGTTCTCACGGATGCGGCGCTTGCGGGCGTCGTTGGACTTCTTGCTGTCTGATGTGGGGTTTTTTGTATTGTTGTTTGTGTGATTCATTTTAGAGGTCCTTTCGTAGCTTCTGGTGGTATTAGTATGGACGGGGAGAGGAAAAATATGCGGGGGACAGAAAATAATGGAAAAGTACTTGTTGAGGCATTCGCACATAAGTGGTAAAATTACTTCTATGGGTGTAGTTGGAAAGGTAGCATATTGTTTATTTATGATGTATGTATAAACAAAAATTTGGATAAAAAGGAAGTGTAATAAATGGATTTAAAACAGGTTATTTTCTTTGCACAGAAAAACGGATACGAAACAGTCGAAAAGTTAAATAACTGGAACGGTTACGAATGCTATGAACCTATCATGGATTCCAAAAAAGAAACCGAAATAGGCCCGCCACTCTTGATCCTTGTCAAAGGAGATAAAATCCGAATGTCCACACCGGAGGAGGCATTTCAGCAGATGGATAAGTGCTAGCTAGGGGAAGATGGGTATAAGCTTGCCTGCACTCAGAATGCTTTACCGGAGAACTTTGAGCAATTACCTGATTTTGTCAAGTGCAAGTAGGTTATCAAACACCTTATAATGTCATACAGTCAAAGCGTTTTATTAACCCCAAGTGCAGTTTTTAATGCTTCCTGCAAAAGTCGGGAAACATTTATCCCAGCATGCTCAGCTTCGTAGTTCAGCCAGCTTGGCAAAGTTACATTTCGTCGTACTGTTTTGGTATCAATCTTTCGTCGATATTCTGCAGAATCTACATCGACAAGAGAAATAACTGTTTGCCCGTCACTTGCAAAAGTGCATTGATTTGTGAGAGCAAAAGACCAACATTTCGTTCAGATAGGTATCAGTTTACTGTTGTGATGCCAAATCTGAACTACGATGTCCCTCAAAATGTCCCTTAAGACAAATTGAATTGTCAAATTATGGATTTGATTCGTAAGGATAGTAAAGTTAGTACGGAAAAAATGGCGATTGCGCTAGGAGTAAGTTCCAAAACGATTAAGCGCCATATAAAAGAAATGGATAATGTACGTTATATTGGGCATGGTTTTAGTGGACACTGGGAAATTGCGGATGATAAAAAACGGTGAATAGGTTGAAGTTTCCAGAAAAATGAGATACGAAAAACTAATACACACTTGTCAAATAAAATAATGTTGAATACATATGCAAAAGATGATATAATTTGCATATGCTATATATGGAGGTGACTAATATGTTGACATTACAAGAAACAATAAGACCATCTGCTGATTTGCGAAATCATTATTCTGAAATATCAAAATTGTGTAAGGAAAACAAAGAAGCAGTGATTATTACAGTAAATGGTAGAGGCGATACGGTTGCGCTTTCCTATGAAGAATATAAAAATATGAAAGCAAGAATAGAATTGCTAGAAGTATTAGCCGAAGCAGAAGATGATGTGAAAAATGGAAGGGTAGTTCCGATAACTGAAACATTTGATGATTTGAGAAAAATGCTTCAGGAGGGGTGAATATGAAGTATACGGTAATAAGGACTGATACAGCCGATGCAGGGATTAGAAAAATAGTTTTGTATATTGCTCAAAATTTTGGGAATACAATAGCACTTGAGAAACTTGATGAGATTGAAAAACGAATTCTTGAATTGGGAGGAGATCCATACATTGGAACCGAGCTAAGATATCTTATTCTTAAGAGACAGGGGTATAAAGTGCTTATTTTAGAAAAAGACTTAGTATTTTATAAAATTGACGAGGAAAATAAGCAAGTGATTGTATATGCTGTCGTAGATCAACGCCAGGATTATTTGAATATTATTCGTGGTTTGTAGAGAAGTTATACTACAATTAAACAAAATACAAAAATTATGAAGGAGGCTTTATATATGCCAACAACAATAGAAGTTAACAAACAAAGCGTAGAGGCGCTTTTAGGAAGTGGTAAATCGAAGCCGTTTGTTATCCCGGAATACCAGCGCCCTTATGCATGGACAGACGTGCAGGTAGAAACACTCTTTGAAGATTTATGGGAGTTTACAGCCACAAGTGGTGGTACAGAGCGAGAAGGTTCCTATTTCCTTGGAAGTGTCGTTTCTTATGAGAACGAAGATGGTGAGCAGGAAATAATCGATGGACAGCAGCGTATTACATCATTGTTTTTACTATTGCGTGCCATTTATACAAAGTTAGTTGCAACCCCAGCATCAGAGAGAACGGCAGAGGCTAATAACTTTATTGGGAAAATTGAGCCTGCCATTTGGAGAACCAATAAATTAACGGGTACTGTGGACTATAAAAATATACTCTTGACATCACGTGTTGTAAATAACGACGGGAATGAGATACTTCGTTCAATTTTGGAAACAGGATGTGCTGACGAGAATGCAAAGGATAACTACTCAAAGAACTATCGTTACTTCCAGGAACTGTTTGATAAGCATTCTACAGAGAACCCTTTGATGGTATATCAGTTTATTTATGCATTACTGAGTCAAGCTATTTTGCTTCCAATTACAGCGGATACACAAGATACTGCTTTAACAATCTTCTCAACATTGAATGATAGAGGGTTGCCTTTGTCAGATGCAGATATTTTTAAAGCAAAGATTTATAACCAGCTTGAACCGGAAGATAAAAAAGCCTTTATTGAGAGATGGAAGGATTTAGATGAGCAGGCTACAGACGCAGACGAAAGCATTCAGCAGCTGTTTTACTACAATATGTTTTATTATCGTGCATTGGAACAAGATACTAAGACAACTACTCCCGGCGTAAGAAAGTATTATGCTACCAATAAATTTGAGCGTCTATATAAACCGGAACTGATAGATACACTATTTGTGATTTTGAATCTATGGAAAGTTGTCAACAAGGGGGAAGAAATAGAGAATGAGGCTTGGTCCAAGAATACGAAAATCAAGCAGACACTCGATATTTTGAGTTCTTATCCAAATGAGTTTTGGAAATATCCGGTAGTAATTTATTATATATGTTATCGAAATGAAGAAAATTTTGAAGTGCGATTTGCACTGTTCTTGAATAAGCTTCTTATGGAATTGATGACAAAGTATCTTATGATTCCGACCATCAATGCTGTAAAGCCAGATATTCTGAAATTGAATTCAGCAATCGTTGCTTCAGATGTACCAACATTTGAATTCAAGAATATTGATTTGGCTCAGCTGGAACCTTATATTCAGAATCCTAATCGTAATGCGGTACGTATGCTTTTGAAAACATTGGCATATGAGCAGCAAGATGAGCTTCTGCCCGCAAAATGGGAAATTGAGCATATCTTTCCTCGGAAGTGGCAGACAAACTATTTCCCGGATGAGTCAGACGCGACCGTCAAGGAAAAGATTGAGCATATAGGCAATAAGTTACCATTTGAAAAGAAACTTAATATCGTAGCTGGCAACGGCTATTTCGGTAAGAAGAAAAAGGAATATGCAGCATCAAAAATTGTAATTACAAAGGCGATGGGCACTTCTGATGTTGCCGATTGGAACATGGACTCTATAATGAAACGCGATATCCGTGTTTCTGATGAAATCATAAAAATTTTGAATAGATGGAATAATGAGTATTCGAACATACCAGTTGAAGAAAGCAAAGCGGAGGCGCCTTCTGAGGAAGATTTGGCTCGAATTGAAGAATTCAAGAAAAAAGGCTGGATATAAGAAGGCAATTTATTTGAAAAAGATTTATGCAGATAGTGAATTAGAAGAGTCTGTAACTATCCAGAATTTCCGGATAGTTCAAACGGAAGGCTCCCGTCAGGTGACTCGTGATACCAAGCATTATAATCTTCAAATGATTATCGCCGTCGGCTTTAAAGTGAATAATGAGCGAGCTGTGCAGTTCCGCAAATGGGACAATAGTATTGTCAAGGGCTACACCATCAAAGAATGGGTCATGGATGATGAACGCTTGAAGAATAGAGGTTCAATACTTACAACAGAATACTTTGACCGCCTGCTTGAGCAGATTAGAGAAATCCGTCTTTCTGCTTATTTGGATTTGGCAGAGGACCGCGCAGAACGCCATATCCCAATGACAATGGAAGACCGGTCAAAGCGTTTGGATTTATTTCTCATGGCTGATGATAAAGAGATTCTTTAGGATGCGGGCAAAATCACAACAGAGATTGCCAAGGCAAAAGTTGAAACGGAATTTGAAAAATATCGTGTTGTTCAGGATGGATTATTTATGTCTGATTTTGATAAGTATATGTTGGAATTAGAGTAAAATGCAAAGCGGTCGAAGAACTGAATTTTTTTAATATATGACAGAACAGGTAATTGCAAACCTGGATAATAAGTTCCGCAATTACCTGATTTTGTCAAGTGCAAGTAGGTTATCAAACACCTTATAATGCCATACAGTCAAAGCGTTTTATTAACCCCCAGTGCAGTTTTTAATGCCTCCTGCAAAAGCCGGGGAACATTGATTCCAGCGTGCTCAGCTTCGTAGTTCAGCCAACTTGTCAAATCAAAAAAATTCCCCCTTGACGTTCTCACGACATTTTGTTAAAATAATTTTTGCTTAAAACTGAATACGATAGGGCGCAGACGTTACACATTTCTTTGTGAGTCTGTGCTACGGTCCGGACATCCATAATCCTAGTATAGCAATCAGGAGTGTGGATGTTTTTGATTGAAAGGAGATAACATATGCAAAATGAATTGTTTGAGTCGGCTTTTGTGCCGAAAGCTTATATGAAACTTGCGCTGCCGGTCGTGCTGAGCATGATGGTTTCTCTTGTATATAATATGGTAGATACGTATTTTATCGCGCTGACAGGAAAGCAGGAACTGGTGGCAGGTGTGTCATTGGCGGCTCCCATCTTTACGCTGATGATCGCGTTTGGAGATATCTTTGGATTGGGAGGAAGTTCCCTAATTTCCCGACTGTTTGGCGAAAAAAGAGAGGAAGAAGCAAAGCGGGCGAGCGCATTCTGTCTGTGGGCGGCGATCGGATTTGGAATCTTTGTTACCATTGTGCTGCTTGTATTTCGCACACCGATTTTGAAACTGCTGGGTACTGATGCGGCGACATTTGAGTATGCGGGCGAGTATTATACGTGGATCGCAGTCGGAGCAGCTTCTATTATACTGGGGCTTGTGCCGAGCAATATTCTGCGGACGGAAGGTCTTGCCATGCAGGCGATGGCCGGTTCGATTCTTGGTTCCATCGTCAATATTATTCTGGATCCGGTCTTTATCTTTGGACTGGGACAGGGAGCTGCGGGAGCGGCGATGGCGACCGTTATCGGAAATGTGATCGCAGATGTATATTATATTTATGTGATGAATAAAAAGGCAAAACGTCTTTCCGTTTCGCTAAAAGAAATAAAAATTCCGGGGACAATGATCCGCGATATACTTGTTATCGGGATCCCGGCGTCAATCACCAATCTGATGCAGAGTATTATGATCATGATAACAAACCATTATCTGATCGCGTATGGAACGGACAAAGTGGCAGCGATGGGAATTGCATTAAAGGCAAATATGATCTCCGCATTTATTTTAGTCGGTTTTGCCTTTGGCGGGCAGCCGCTCGTCGGTTACAATTATGGAGCAAGAAATAAAAAGAGATTAAAAGAAATTTTGCGGTTTGCGTATTTGTTCGAGGCAGGCCTTGCGCTGGTATTTACGATTTCGATCAGTGTATTTGCGCCGGCAATTATAAAGATATTTATGAATCAATCCGATATTATAACGAATGGAGCGATGATGCTGCGGCTTCAGCAGCTTGGCATGGTATTTATGGCGGTTACGCTCGTATCTACCTGTGTATGCCAGTCTGTCGGAAGTGCCGCAGGGGCCTTTGCTTTGTCAATCAGCCGGCAGGGCGTGCTGTATGCCATTTCGCTTATGGTATTAAATGCGATATTTGGCTATACCGGTATTATCGCGACGCAGGCATGTGCCGATGTGCTGACGGCGGTGATTGCCCTAGCCATCATTCGAAAAGTGTTAGGAGGAATGAAAAATGAGATACAATACGATTGTGTTTGATCTGGATGGAACACTATTAAATACCTTGGAGGATTTGTGTGACAGCGTTAATGTCATCATGGAGCGTTTTGGATGGAAGACACACAGTCTCGAAGAGATCCGCCGGTTTGTCGGCAATGGCATCGGAAAACTGATGGAACGTGCGACGCCGGAGGGCAGGAAAAATCCGCAGTTTGAAGAGGCATTTGAAGCGTTTCGGGCATATTATACGGATCATTGCCAGATTAAGACGAGAGCCTATGACGGTGTCGTGGATCTGATGAACGAATTGAAAGAAAATGGCGCGAAATTGGCAATTGTTTCCAACAAAAACGATGCGGCAGTGAAAGAGTTAAATGAAATTTACTTTTCCGGATGTGTCAGTGCGGCGATTGGGGAAGTCGAGGGAAGACAGAGAAAACCGGCACCGGATGAGGTTTATGCGGCACTGGAAGAACTGGGATCGACCAAAGATGAGGCTGTTTACATCGGAGATTCCGAAGTGGATTATGCGACGGCTTGCGCCAGCGGACTTCCGTGTGTACTCGTAAGCTGGGGATTTCGCGATAAAGAACTTTTGGAGAGTTTTGATGCTGAGAAAGTTGTCGATAATGTAAAAGATTTACGCGAATTTCTCTTCGATTTTACACAAAAATGATTATGAATTTTACATTTGCATCGTATGATGAAATCAGAGTGAAAAGAAAGATTTATCGATGTGAATGGAGGAATTCATTATGAGCGAAAAACAAAGAAAACCGTGGTATCTTAATAACCCGGAATTATTTATGACAATGTTATTGATAGGTTGCTTTTTAGTAGGCGGCAGTATTGCGTTTACTTTAAGCAGCCTTTTTTGCAGCCATGCAGCACAGGCGAGAGAGCTGGCACTTACCGCATCCTGCCTGATCACAGTAGCCGTCGGAGGTGTCGGCGGATACCTGTGGCTCATCAAAAAAAGTGAGGAATATTGATTACTTACATTTTTCAAAGATTTTACATAAAAGTGATTTTACATTTTACAAATGACACGTAAGATGTGAAACATGATCACGGCAGAGACCGGATCAGAAAAAAGAGACGAATATGCCGGCGAGAAGTCCGGGATAGAAATGGAGGAAAACAAATTATGAAGATGAAGAAAGTATTGGCGACAGTTTTGAGCGCAGTAATGATCGCAGGATGTCTGACAGGCTGTGGCAGCAGTTCAGGAGATTCCGCAGGAACAGGTACAGGAGATAACTCAGGTTCAGAATTTGATAGTAGCAAAGCAATCACCGTTGTATCCAGAGAAGATGGATCCGGTACAAGAGGCGCATTTATCGAGTTATTCGGTATCGAAGAAAAAGATGCAGATGGCAATAAAGTGGATAACACAACCGAAGATGCCAGTGTAACAAATAACACATCTGTTATGATGAGCACCGTAGCAGGAAATGAATATGCCATCGGTTATATTTCCCTCGGATCTTTGAATGATTCGGTAAAAGCAGTAAAAATCGACGGAAATGAAGCAACGGTTGACAATATCAAGAGTGGTACATACAAAATTTCCCGTCCGTTTAATATTGTGACAAAAGACGGTTTGAGCGATGTGGCACAAGACTTTATCGACTATATCCTGAGTTCTGACGGACAGGGCGTTATCGAGAAAAACGGTTACATCAAAAACTCCGATAATGGTGCTTATGCAGGAAGCAAACCAAAAGGAAAAGTTGTTGTAGCAGGTTCTTCTTCCGTATCTCCGGTTATGGAAAAACTGAAAGAAGCTTACACGGCAGTAAATCCGGATGCAGAAATTGAAATCCAGACATCTGACTCAACTACTGGTGTAGAATCAGCAATCAGCGGCATTTGCGATATCGGTATGGCATCTCGTGAATTGAAGGACACAGAGACATCCCAGGGCGTAAAAGCGACGGCGATCGCACTTGACGGAATCGCAGTTGTAGTAAACAAAGCAAATACGGTTGATGACATCAGCACAGATACAGTAAAGGGTATTTACACCGGTGATATTACAAGCTGGGCAGATGTGAAATAATCTGCCCCGGAATGGAGAGTTAGTATGAAACAGTGGAAAGAAAAGGGAATGGAAATCTTATTTTTGCTGGCAGCATGTGTATCCATCTTAGCCGTAATTCTGATTTGTGTATTTCTCTTTGCAAACGGAATACCGGGAATGGCAAAAATTGGAGTTTTCAAATTCCTTGCCGGGGAGAAATGGAAACCGGGCAATGATATTTACGGAATTCTTCCGATGATATTAGGAAGTATCTACGTTACCGTGGGAGCGATTATCATCGGAGTGCCGGTGGGAATCTTTACCGCCGTATTTATGGCAAAGTTTTGCCCGAAGAAGATATATCCATATCTGAAGCAGGCGATTGATCTGCTTGCCGGCATTCCTTCTGTTGTTTATGGTTTCTTTGGCTTAGTCGTGATCGTACCGATGGTTCGCGAGTTGACAGACGCACTCCATGCAGTAGGAGATGGAACCGGCATTTTGACCGCATCGATTCTTTTAGGATTGATGATCCTTCCGACGATCATCGGAGTGTCCGAATCCGCGATCCGGGCAGTGCCGGAAAGTTATTATGAAGGCTCTCTGGCACTCGGAGCCGATCCGATACGAAGTGTATTTTTTGCTACATTACCGGCAGCAAAATCCGGAATCATGGCAGGTGTGATCCTCGGTATCGGACGAGCGATCGGTGAGACGATGGCGGTTATTATGATTGCAGGAAACCAGCCGCGTATGCCAAAGGGAATTTTGCAGGGAGTCCGGACATTGACGACAAATATCGCGATTGAGATGGGATATGCACAGGATCTTCATCGTGAAGCATTGATCGCTACCGGCGTGGTTTTGTTTGTCTTTGTTTTAATCATAAACTTACTATTTTCAGTGATGAAACGGAGGAATAAATGATGCAGAAAGCAGGAGAAAATATCAATATTCAATCCGCCTCGCAAAAATTGAAAAGCAGCATAAAGCATCCGGTTTCCTTCGTACTCTTTGTGCTGATCGCAATTTCCGTAATATTTACGGTAGTGTCGTTGGGATTTTTGATTGGATATATCCTCATCAATGGAATTCCGAATCTGACACCAAAATTATTTGCCTGGCATTATACGACTGAAAATGCGTCGATGCTGCCGGCATTGATTAACACGATATGGATGACGATACTTGCCCTCGCGATCGCGATTCCATTTGGAATCGGCGCGGCTATTTACATGGTAGAATACGCGAAAAAAGGCAATAAGATCGTAGAAATTGTTCGTATTACGGCAGAGACATTGACAGGAATTCCGTCCATCGTTTACGGATTGTTTGGTATGTTGTTTTTCGTGACAACGTGTAAGATGGGATTGTCGTTGTTAGCAGGAGCATTGACATTAGCGATCATGGTCTTACCGGTTATTATGCGGACGACAGAAGAGGCGCTTTTGGCAGTGCCGGATTCTTTTCGAGAAGGAAGTTTTGGACTTGGGGCAGGAAAATTGCGAACGGTATTCCGCATCGTTCTTCCACCGGCGATACCGGGTATTTCTTCCGGAATTATCCTGGCGATGGGACGAATCGTAGGAGAGACTGCAGCGTTGATCTACACTGCAGGAACCGTAGCAGAGATGCCGAAAAATATATTTTCATCGACACGAACACTGGCGGTTCACATGTATTCACTTTCCAGTGAAGGATTGTATATGGATCAGGCGTATGCTACAGCTGTAGTATTACTTGTTATCGTAATGTTGATTAACTTAGGATCCACATTTGTGGCAAAGAAAATAAATAAGTATTAGGAGAGAAGACAATGAATAAATTTGAAATTGATCATCTTGATTTATATTATCAGGATTTTCATGCATTAAAAGAAATCGCACTTGATATCCCAGAGCATGAAATTACCGCATTTATCGGGCCGAGCGGATGTGGAAAATCGACATTTTTGAAATGTTTAAACCGTATGAATGACTTGGTTGAGGGATGCCGGATCACCGGAAGTGTGCGACTGGATCAGGAAGATATATATGGAAATATGGACATCAATGTTCTGAGGAAAAGAGTGGGTATGGTATTTCAGAAACCGAACCCATTTCCGATGAGTGTATATGATAATATCACATATGGACCGCGTACGCATGGAATCCGAAGCAAGGCGAAACTGGATGAAATCGTGGAGACATCCCTTCGTCAGGCGGCGATCTGGGACGAACTCAAAGACCGCTTGAAAAAGAGTGCGCTTGGACTTTCCGGTGGACAGCAGCAGCGTCTCTGCATCGCAAGAGCCCTTGCCGTAGATCCGGAAGTTATCTTGATGGATGAGCCGACATCGGCGCTGGATCCGATTTCTACGTCAAAGATTGAGGATCTTGCGATTGAATTAAAAGACAAATATACGATCGTCATGGTAACGCATAACATGCAGCAGGCGACTCGTATTTCAGACCGCACTGTATTTTTCCTTTTAGGAGAGATCATAGAAAGCGGAAAGACAGAGCAGCTCTTTTCCATGCCAAAAGACCAAAGAACAGAAGATTATATCACAGGGAGGTTTGGATGATATGAGAAACCGATTTGACCGACAGTTAGAGACGTTAAATGATGAAATGATCGAGATGGGAAGCCTGATCTGCCGTGCAATTGAGATGGCGGTAGATGCCCTTTTAAACAAAGATCTGAAGACGGCGAAAGAGACGATCACATTTGATCTTGAGATTGATCACAAAGAACGCGATATCGAAAGTATCTGCATGAAGCTTCTGCTTCAGCAGCAGCCGGTAGCGCGAGATCTTCGTTTGATCAGTTCCGCACTTAAAATGATTACGGATATGGAAAGAATTGGAGATCAGGCAGCAGACATCGCCGAGATCACAGTATCTATGGCGGAAGTGGGTGGAACAATTGACCTTGCTCCGATTCAGGAAATGTCAGCGATCACGATGCAGATGGTAGAAAAGAGCATCGGTGCATTCGTAAATAAAGACGATGAATTGGCAACGAAAGTTATTTACATGGACGATCAGGTGGATGACTGCTTCGACAGCATAAAGACGCAGATTATCAATCTCATTAACAAAAATACCGAAGTGGGTGAGAAGGCGACAGACATCCTGATGATCGCCAAATATCTTGAGAGGATCGGAGATCATGCAACAAATATTGCAGACTGGGTGGTATATTCGATCCGCGGAAAGCATGAAAAAGGAAATGAGTAGTTGTAGTTTGCAATTTCCTCATAAATATGTTATCATATGAAAGCGTACGGTCGCATTTTCAAGTGGCTTGTACGCTTTTACACGTCTTAGGATGGCGAAAGAATAAAAGAAACCAAAAGGAGGCGCAGATTATGGACAATAAATCAATGATGCAATTAGACGGGGACTTAGATACACAATTTGATGATCTTGTAAATTATTGTATGTTATCCGGTAAGATCAGTCAGCATTTGTATGAGGATTACGATGTCAAACGTGGACTTCGTGATTCCAATGGAAAAGGGGTATTGACCGGACTGACCGAGATCGCGGATGTCGTTTCGTATCAGTACGACGAGGACGGCAATAAAGTTCCGGGGCCGGGAAAACTTTACTATCAGGGATATGATGTGGAAGATCTTATAAAAAGTTACCAGAATAAACGATATGCATTTGAAGAGACGACCTATCTGCTTCTCTTTGGAGAGCTGCCGACACCGGAGCAGTTTGAGAGTTTTAAAAATATATTATCGAGTCTTCAGGAATTGTCTGCTCATTTTGTCCGTGATGTCATTATGAAGGCACCGAGTGAAAACCTGATGAATGCCTTGCAGAAAAGTGTGCTGACCTTGTATTCGTATGACGAAAACCCGGATGATATTTCCGTGCCAAATGTACTGCGCCAGTCATTGCAGCTTATTAGCAAATTGCCAATTATTTCCGTTTATGCGTATCATTCCTACCGGCATTTTAAATTTGATGATGCCCTTGTGATCCGTACGCCGGACAAGTCGATGTCGACAGCAGAAAATATTCTGCAGATGATCCGTCCGGATGGAAAATTTACACCGTTAGAGGCGAAAGTTCTTGATGTGGCACTGGTACTTCATGCCGAGCACGGCGGTGGTAACAACTCGACCTTTACGAATCATGTCGTGACATCTTCCGGAACCGATACGTATTCGGCAATCTCCGCATCGATCGGTTCATTGAAGGGACCTCGCCACGGAGGAGCCAATCTGAAAGTGCTGCAGATGTTCGATGATATCAAAGAGCATTGTCCGGACTGGAAAGATAAGGCGGCGATTACCGAGTATCTGGCAAAGATTCTTGATAAAAAAGCATTTGATGGCAGCGGATTGATCTATGGAATGGGACATGCGGTATACACCGAATCCGATCCGCGAGAGGTCGTGCTTAAAAAATATGCGAAAAAACTTTCCGAGGTCAAAGGACTTCGTGATGAGTTTAAATTATATGAGACGGTAGAAAAAGTGGCAGCCAGACTTTTGATGAAGAAACGTCATCTTTACAAACCGGTCTGCGCCAATGTTGACTTTTACAGTGGATTTGTATATACTATGCTTGGAATTCCGAGAGAATTGTTCACACCGATTTTTGCTATTTCACGTATTTCCGGCTGGTGCGCGCATCGATTGGAAGAACGTGTCAACGATGGAAAGATCATTCGTCCTGCGTATAAATTTGTCGGAAAGCACAAAGAATATCAGGATATAGAAGAAAGGAACTAACAGACGATGAAACAGAAAATCTTATTTTTTGACATTGATGGGACCTTGATAGACGAAGAAACGGATGTAGTGCCGGAAAGTGCGAAAAAGGCACTGGCTGCGGCGAAAGAGAAGGGGCATCTGCTTTTTATCTGCTCGGGGCGCTGTCTGGCGATCATTCCACAAAATGTCGTGGAACTGGGATTTGATGGATTGATCGGGGGCTGTGGAACCTATATTGAGATGGAAGGCAAAGAAGTGTATCATCATACACTGCCGATGGAACTGCAAAAAGAGATCATAAAAGATCTGGAAAAATATCATATTGACGGCGTGCTGGAAGGAAAGGACTGTTCGGCATTCCGCCGCGATTACTGGATGCCGAAAGTAGTTTCCATATTTACAGAAAACGGAAGTTTTACCGCGCGTACGCAGTGTTACTGGGATGAAGAATTTTCTTTTGATAAGATGGCATTGTGGTTTGATGAGTCGTCGGATATGGCAGCTTTTCGCAAAAAATACGAGACGCAGTTTGATTTTATCGAACGCGACCCGACGTTTTACGAGGTGGTTCCGAAAGGAATTTCCAAAGCGACAGGCATTGAAAAAGTGTGTGAAATGCTTTTGATCGACAAGGAAGATACGATTGGTTTTGGCGACAGCGCAAATGATGTTTCGATGCTTGCCTGCGTCAATACGTCCGTTGCGATGGGAAGCGGCAATCCGATCCTGTTTGATAAGGTAACGCTTGTTACAGACGGTGTGATGGAAGATGGAATCGCTCATGCGATTGAAAAACTTGGATTATTGGATTAAAAAACGGAAATTGTTTTGATAAAAAATGAATGAGGAAAAGATACGATGAATAAAAGAATTTTTGCATGGTCTGGGGTGATGATGTTACTGGCGGCTATATTTGTATGGGGAATGACAGGTCATCCGAAAGCAGCCGGAGAAAATTCTGACAGGAAAGCGCAGGCAGTCAGCGGGGCAGGTGTCAGCAGCGGAGCTGTGAGCGGTGCGGCAGTAAGCCCGTCCGCAGTAACCGGAAGCAGTTTGACGCCGGCACCGACACCTACGCCTGTGGTCAACCTTGAAAATTCAAAATATGTTAAATTAAATGCGGGAGAGATCGTCGGAGTGCAGGGAAAAAAAGCATTTCGTTATATGGGAATCCCGTATGGAGCGGCAAAACGCTGGAGCGCACCGACGGCAGTTTCGTCCTGGCAGGGCGTAAAAAAATGCACAAAAGCCAGAAAGGCAAAGGGAGACGATGCTCTGTTTTTAAATGTGTATCGTCCGAAAAATCTTTCCAAGGCGGTTCCGGTCATGGTATTTCTGCATGGCGGTGGAAACGTCGGGGGAACGCCGAATATGAACTTTTCTACATTTGTAGACGAAACGGACGTGATCGTTGTTTCGGTTGAGTTTCGGCAGGGAGCATTTGGCTGGCTCCAGTCCAAGGCATTGAAGACCGGAAATAAATATACAGACAGCGGAAATTTCGCGATGTTAGATATCAAACTGGCGCTCGAATGGGTGCGTGACAACATCGGCTTCTTTGGCGGAGACGCCGGAAATGTGACACTTTCCGGATTTTCGGCAGGTGCCAGAGACAGTTTGAATGCAATGATATCCCCGATCATGACGGGATTATTTCATAAGGTAGTGAGTTTCAGCGGTGGAATGACGACCTGCAGTAAGCAGGAAGGAAGAAAATGGACCGATGAGAAATTGGCGAAAATTCTCGTTCGCCGTGGACGATTTTCAAAGAAAAAACGGGCACTTCGCTATGTAAAACGGATGTCTGCGAAAAAGAAGAAAAAACTATTGTATTCGCTCAGCAATAAAGAGATTAAGAAGATGGCGGGAAGTTCCGGACTTCGTCTGACGAATTTCCCACAATGTTTCCGTGATGGAACGGTCATACCAAAAGATGGATTTGACTGTTTGGAGTACGGCGGATATCATCGTGTTCCGATGATTATCGCGACAAACCGTTCCGAATTTGCCAACATGTCATATAAAAGCATGCAGCGCATATTGACAAAGCGGCCGAAGACATTTCGCAATCGGAAACAGTTTTACAGATTGTTAAAAATTGCCAAAACTTATGGGAGCAAACTGCAGAGTTCCTTTTATTTGGAAAAACTGGCATCCAAAATAGCCATCGATCCGTATCATTCTGACATTTACACATACCGCTTCCAATGGGGCGAGAGTGCCCACGTAACTTCTGAAAATTATGCCAGATATGTCGGAGCAATCCATGGAATGGATGTGGACTTTTTACTGAACCGTTACAAACGAGGGGAAAAGGACACAAGCGATTCCATTTATAATAAGAAAAACAAACCGGGAAGAGAACAGCTGTCACAGGTGATGCGTGGGTATATGAAACGCTTTTTATATACCGGCAATCCAAACACGACCGAAGCGGATTTTGTAAAGCAGCCGCTTTGGAAGAAGTGGAGCCGGGATAAGCACGCAGAACGGATTATGACATTTTCTGCTACGTGTACGAAAGCACAGGCGAAAATGACGAAGAAATATATCAATCGGGTAAAAGTGAAACGCCAGATGCGGGGAAAATTGTCAAAGCGGGCATATAAATTCTTAAAAGACCGTATATTGAACAATCGGTTTTTCGCATAAGGCAGTCAGAGCGGCACGGGCGTGCCAGACAGGAGGCAGATTATGAAACTGGAACAGGTTCTTGCAGAGGTAAATTACGAAGTGCTTCAAGGGTCACTTGACAAAGAGGTGGCAGATATCGCGTACGATTCACGAAAAGTGAAAAAAGATGTGATGTTTGTTGCCATTGAAGGTACGGTTGTGGATGGACACAAATTTATCGACAGTGCGGTTGCGCAGGGAGCAGGTGTTGTCGTTGTGGAAAAACGTGTGGAAGTGGCAGACAAAGATGTCACGGTCGTTTTGGTGAAAAATGGAAGAGAAGCATTGAGCTTGATGTCGGCAGCGTATTTCGGCTATCCGGCGAAGAAAATGATCACGGTCGGAATTACCGGAACCAAAGGAAAATCGACGACGGAAACGATGGTTCGTGATATCATTGAAAAATCCGGAAAAACGGTCGGAATTATCGGAACAATTGGTGCTTTTATGAAGGGAAAAGCAATTGTGACGGAGAACACGACACCGGAATCCTATGAACTCCAGAAGTTGTTTGCCATGATGGTAGAGAATGGCTGTGAATACATGGTAATGGAGGTTTCATCGCAGGGAATCAAGATGGACCGTGTCGCCGGTATTGAATTTGATTACGGCGTATTTACCAACATTTCTCCCGACCACATCGGACCGGGCGAGCACAAAGATTTCGCGGAATATCTTTCCTGTAAGGCAAAATTGTTTGAACATTGCAAAGTCGGAATTATCAATAAAGATGATCCGCATTATGAAGATATTATTAAAAATGCAACATGTAAACTTCTTACCTTTGGTGTCGAGAAAGAGGCGGATGTCAAAGGAAATGATATTGAACACGTGACGCAGGGTGGGGATCTGTCCATGAAATTCCATGCGTCAGGACTTTTGGAAGGTGATGTCGTAGTCGGACTTCCGGGCCGTTTTAACATTTACAATGCGCTGTGTGCTGCCTGCACGGGAGTGGCAATGAACATGCCAAAAGAAGTGATCCTGCATGCACTTGAGCACGTCAAAGTGCGCGGTCGTGTAGAGGCGATGCCGGTATCGGATGAATTTTCTGTATTGATCGATTTTGCCCACAATGGGGTAAGCTCGGAAAGTGTGCTTTCTACACTTAGAGAATACAAACCAAACCGTATTATCGCTGTGTTTGGATGCGGTGGAAACCGAAGCAAAGTACGCCGCTACGAGATGGGTGAAGTCATCGGAAAAATGTGTGAGCTTGCTGTTATCACAAGTGACAATCCACGCCGCGAAGATGTGATGGATATTATCGAGGATATCAAAGTCGGAATGGCAAAAAGCGATGGCAATTATGTCGTGATCCCGGATCGTGAAGAAGCCGTGGCGTATGCCCTGGAACATGCCGAAAAAGGCGATATGATCGTGCTCCTTGGAAAAGGCCACGAGGAATACCAGGAAATCAACGGAGTGAAACATCATTACAGTGAACGGGAAGCCATTGTTCACGGAATGAAAAAAATATATGGAAAAGACTTTACATATCTGTTATAATAGACGATAATAAGTATAGAAGGAACGATGTATGCAATCGAAAGGAGTCGATCAGTATGAATATTAGTATGAATTCGATGATAGCAAATACATTATTTGGTTCGAAGTCAAGTATTTCTGCGGGCAGTTTTTTATCTGCTTCCAATTTTGGAGATCTTAGTCTGATGCGGAGCGGCGTCTACACAAAGATGTTGAAATCGTATTATGCAAAGCAGACATCTTCGACAGATAAGACGAGTAGTTCCGGTAAGAACAGTTCATCCGAAGATTATTTGAATACGATCAATGATAAGATCAGTAAATTGAAGACTTCGACAAGCGATGAAGCATTGTCAAGCATCAAAAGCGAAGCGAATCAGATGAAAAAAGCAGCAGATGCCGTGACGGCGCTAGATTATGATAAGACATCCGGCGATGCCGTTTACAGTAAAGTGAAGGATTTGGTAAATACTTACAATACCCTGGCAAAACAGACCGGAAAGAGTGACCTTGTGAGCATTTCACAGAGCCGGACATGGATGGTAAATGATACGAAAGCTCACGAAGCACAGTGGAATAAGATCGGCATTACGATGGAAGACGATCAGACCCTTACCATCGATGAAAAGAAGTTCAAAGAAGCTTCGACAAGCGATATCAAGAACTTTCTCAGTGGAGCATCCGGATATGCTTCCCGGTTATCGACGAAAGCAAATGGATTTTACCAGCTGGCATCCAATCAGCTGACATTGAATTCCGGAACGTCACTGTATAACAAATACGGACTTTTGGGATAAGGTTTCTTTCTGTAAAGACAACCATTATTTTCATGAAGAGTTATGAGCACAGGCATGTACAATGCTTGTGCTCTTTGCGGTAAAAATGGAGGAAATAACGTGTATCATTTTTTTGTGCCACTTGAGCAGATTTGGGATGGACATGCACAGATTACAGGGGATGATGTGAATCACATTGCCAATGTACTGCGTATGAAAGAAGGCGAAAAACTTGTCATATCGGCGGGGCGTGGCGTGGATTATCTTTGTGCCATCGACTCCTTTCAGCCGGAGAGCGTCGAGCTTGTGATTGAAGAGGAACGGCCGGTGCAGACGGAACTGCCGTCAAAACTAATCTTGTTTCAGGCACTCCCCAAAGCCGATAAGATGGAATGGATCATACAAAAAGCGGTAGAACTCGGTGCTTATGAGATTGTGCCGGTGAGGACAAAACGCGCGGTCGTAAAACTGGATGAAAAGAAAGCGGAAAAAAAAGTGAGCCGCTGGCAGGCGATTGCTGAGGCGGCGGCGAAACAGAGCGGAAGAGGGATTATCCCGGAAGTTCATGAAGTGGTAGATTTTGGAAAAGCCTTGGAAATGGCAGGAAAACTGGAAAAAAATGTAATACCATACGAACTTTTTGATGACATGGAAGCGACCAAACAGGTTTTGGAAAATATTACGGAAGCTGCGGAGATTGGCATTTTTATCGGACCGGAAGGCGGGTTTGAACGAGGAGAAGTCGAGCGTGCGATGCAGCAGGGGATTGAGCCGATTTCCCTTGGGAAACGGATTTTACGTACCGAGACGGCAGGACTGGCATTGTTGTCAGTGATAATGTTTCGCATGGAAGAAAATAAGTGAGGAAATAAAAAATGGAAGCATATTTAGACAATGCAGCTACGACGAAAGCATTTCCGGAAGTGGCAGAGTTAGTGACCAAAGTGATGTGCGAGGATTACGGAAATCCGTCCTCCCTGCATGGAAAAGGTGTAGAGGCGGAAAAGTATATCCGCGAAGCGGCAGACGCGATCGCAGCCACGTTAAAATGTAAACGAAAAAATATTATATTTACTTCCGGCGGGACGGAGAGTAACAATCAGGCATTGATCGGAACCGCACTTGCCAACAAACGCCGCGGAAAGCATATTATTACCACCTGCTTTGAACATGCGGCGGTGTATGAACCGTGTCTGTATCTGGAGCAGCAGTTTGGATTTGAAGTAACCTATCTTCCGGTAGATTCGATGGGACATATCTCATTGGAGGATCTGAAGGCAGCACTTCGTCCCGATACGATCCTGGTTTCGACGATGATGGTAAACAATGAGATCGGTTCCGTTCTCGATATCGAGGGAATCGGAAAGACGATAAAAGAATATGATCCGGCTATTCTCTATCATGTGGATGCGATTCAGGCATATGGCAAGAGGAAGATCGCACCGGCAAAATTAAAGATTGATCTTCTTTCGGTCAGCGGACATAAGATCCACGGACCAAAAGGAACCGGATTTTTGTATGTGGCAGATGGCGTAAAAATGCATCCGATCATTCACGGGGGCGGCCAGCAGAACGGACGGCGTTCCGGAACCCAGAATGTGCCGGGAATCGCCGGACTGGGACTGGCGGCAAAGAAGATGTACGAAGATCATCTTGCGAAAGTATCGCAGATGTATGAATGCAAAGCGCATCTCATCCAAAAACTGGAAGAGATTGACAAAGTTGCCGTTCACGCGGTTACACCGGAATTGCGAGAGTGTGCGCCGCATGTCGTCAGTGCAAGCTTTGAAGGTGTAGGAAGTGAAGTGCTGCTTCATGCCCTCGAAGACCGTGGGATTTATGTGTCTTCCGGCTCCGCCTGCTCTTCCAATCATCCGGGAATCAGCTCGACACTGCAGGCGATCGGAGTGCCGGACAAGTTATTGGAATCGACAATACGATTTAGTTTTTCAGTTTATACTACAATTGAAGAATTAGATTATACAGTGGAACAGTTAAAAGAACTATTGCCGGTGTTACGGCGTTATGTTAGGAGATAAGAAAAGAGGTAATCATGGTAAAAGCATTTTTGATCAAATATTCCGAGATTGGAATTAAAGGAAAAAACCGTTACATTTTTGAGGATGCCCTGCGCGACCGTGTGATTGAAAAACTGGCACGCTGCGAAGGTGAGTTTCTGGTAGAAAAAGAAAACGGACGCATCTATGTCGAGGCAAAAAGTGAGTTTGATTTTGACGAAGTCATTGAGAATTTAACGAAATGTTTCGGTATCGCGCATATCTGTCCGGTTGTTCTCGTGGAAGATAAGACGTTTGAGACGGTCTGCAAAGAACTTTTGGAACACATGAAAGAAGAGATTGGAGACAAACCGTTTACGTTTAAAGTTTTTGCGAAACGAAGCGACAAGAGTTACGCAATGACAAGTCCGGAGATCTGTCGTGCGGCGGGAGAATATATCCTTGACCACATGCCAAATGCGTCGGTTGATGTGCATCATCCGGAAGTTTCTGTCAACGTAGAGATCCGCCACCGCGCGTATGTGTATGTGAGCAGTATTAAGGGACCGGGCGGAATGCCGGTCGGAACCAGCGGTAAATCCATGCTCCTTCTTTCCGGAGGAATTGACAGCCCGGTAGCCGGTTATATGATGGCAAAACGTGGTGTCAAGATTGAAGCCGTGTATTTTCATGCACCGCCATATACAAGTGAGCGTGCAAAACAGAAAGTAGTTGATCTGGCAAAATTAGTCAGTGAATATGCCGGAGAGATCACGCTTCATGTGGTGAATTTTACGGATATTCAGATGTATATTTATGACAAATGTCCACACGATGAATTGACGATCATTATGCGCCGCTATATGATGAAAATTGCAGAATATATCGGAAAAGAGACGGGATGTCTGTCATTGATCACCGGGGAAAGTGTAGGCCAGGTGGCAAGCCAGACGATGCAGAGCCTGGTAGCGACAAATGCGGTTTGTACGATGCCGGTATTCCGTCCGGTCATTGCCTTTGACAAGCAGGATATCATCGATATTGCAGAAAAGATCAACACGTTTGAAACTTCGATTTTGCCATACGAAGATTGTTGTACAACTTTCGTAGCAAAACACCCGGTTACCAAACCGGATCTGGAGCGCATCGAAAAATCCGAGACACATCTTTCGGAAAAAATTGATGAAATGTTTGAGACAGCGGTGACGACACGCGAGATCATAAAAGTTTCACCGGATTCGGAAGAATAAAAAACAGGGTGGGAGATTTTAAAAAAGGAAAAAAGAGCAAGAAAAAAGGACTGTATCTCTGAAAGATGCACAGTCCCCACATTGTACTTTTTGTTCCCCATAGACAGTCTCGATAAATTATCGAGACGATGTAACCTGATGTCGGATTAGACGATAAATGGCTGTAATTTTTCCAAGATCGCATCTACGTCATTTTCACTATGGATGTTCAAGTCGATTGGCTTAGATAAGTCAAGACTGAAAATACCCATGATGGATTTTGCGTCGATTACATATCTTCCGGAAACCAAGTCAAATTCAGCATCAAACTTTGTTACTTCGTTTACAAATGCCTTTACTTTGTCAATGGAGTTTAAAGAAATTTTTACTGTTTTCATAATTTGTTCCTCCTTTTTTGAGATTTTTTTCTGGAAAGGAATTTCTTCCTTCATGTATTATAGTATTATGTTACGCAAATTATGTCAATAGAAAAAATCAACCACAAGTATAGAAAATTAATCAAAAAATTGTGCAAAATGTAGAATGGAGGAAAACAACGACGATGAAAGTGGCGTTTTTGACCCTGGGATGTAAAGTGAATTTTTATGAAACGGAAAAGATGGAGGCAGATTTTGAAGCAAATCATGTGACGGTTGTTCCGTTTAAAGAAAAGGCAGATGTTTATATCGTGAATACCTGCACCGTTACCAATATTGCAGACCGAAAATCCCGCCAGATGCTTCACCGTGCCAGACGTCTGAATCCGGAGAGTATTGTCGTTGCGACGGGGTGTTATGCGGAAAGCGGGAAAGCACAGCTGGAAGACGATGACACCATCGATGTGGTATTTGCCAATCGTGACAAAGCATCGATCGCTTCGCAGGTTTTAGACTATGTGAAAGAACAGCGCCCGTCATGGAAAGTGGAAGAAAATGGAAATGACGATACGGGGTCACGGGAAAATGTTCATGAGAGCAGTCCGGTCGAGGAGCGCACGAGAAAATACATCAAAATTCAGGATGGCTGCAACCAGTTCTGTACGTATTGTCTGATTCCTTATGTGCGTGGCGGCGGACAGTTGAAGAGCCGTGAAGAAGACGATGTCATCGAAGAAGTCAAAAAGTATGCGGCGCAGGGATTTAAAGAAGTGGTTCTCACGGGGATTCACTTGTCCTCCTATGGGGTAGACCGTTCTCCCTACAAGCAGTTTGTGGAACTAAAAGGACAGCCGTTGGTCGAATTGATGAAAAAAATGGATACGATTGACGGAATCGAGCGAATCCGCTTAGGATCGCTGGAACCACGCATTATCTGCGATGAATTTTTGAAGGAATTGAAAAAAGTAACCAAATTTTGCCCACATTTTCATTTATCCTTACAGAGTGGATGTGATACTACGTTAAAACGGATGAATCGACATTACACAGCTGTAGAATATTTGGAAAAATGTGAGCAGATCCGCGGATTCTATGAGCACCCGGCGATCACAACCGATGTTATTGTCGGATTTCCGGGGGAAACGATCGAAGATTTTGAGACGACGAGAGCGTTTGTAAAAGAAGCGGAATTGGCAGATATCCACGTTTTTCCTTACAGCGAGCGAACCGGCACGAGAGCGGCGAAGATGGAAGATCAGGTGGAGGCACAGGAGAAACACCGCCGCAGTGAGATTCTGATTCGGGATGTCGAGCAATTGAACCAAGAGTACCGCAAGTATTTCATCGGTAAAGAAGTGACCGTACTTTTTGAAGAAATTCAGAAAATTGACGGAATATCCTATCTTACCGGGCATAATGAGCGTTATGTGCGGTTTGGCGTCCCTGCTGAAACGACAAAATATGAAGAAAATCAGATGGTAACATTTGTGGCAGAGAAAGAAAATATTTTGTAAATTTCAAAAAATGGGTTGTGATTTTACCACACATATATTAAAATAAAAGTAATGTTTTGATGAGTACGGTGATAACAAAGGGAGTCTGAAAGGAGTAAGAAGAGAGAATGCAGCAAGAGAATGGCAATACACAATTATTTAAAGTAGACTTGGAAAAAGATTATGATGTACGTGAGATCATCGCTTCCGTATATGAAGCATTGACAGAAAAAGGATACAATCCGGTAAACCAGATCGTCGGTTATCTGATGAGTGGAGACCCGACTTATATTACCAGTCATAAAGGAGCTCGCAGTCTGATTATGCGTGCAGAGCGCGATGAGATCATCGAGTTGTTTTTGGAAGATTATATCGAGAATAATTTAAGGAAATAAGTGAATTGAGAATTATGGGGCTTGACTATGGTTCTGTGACGGTAGGAGTGGCTGTCAGTGACGGACTTCTGCTTACGGCACAGCCCGTAGAAGTGATAAAGAGAAAAAGTGAGACAAAACTGCGTCAGACGCTGGCAAGAATTGAGGCGCTGATCGCAGAATATGAAGTGGAAAGAATCGTGCTTGGACTGCCGAAAAATATGAACAATACGTCAGGAGAGCGCGTTCAGAAAACAGAGGAATTCAAGGAAAAACTGGAAAAGAGAACCGGTTTGGAAGTGATCTTTTGGGATGAAAGGTTGTCAACCGTATCTGCGATGGAAGTGCTGAAAGAGGGCAATGTACGCCGTGAAAACCGCAAACAATACGTAGATAAGATTGCCGCAACGTTTATTTTGCAAGGATATTTGGATTCTTTACAAAAGTAAAAAGGAGGAAACCATGGCAAACGATGGTACAATTATGCTCACCGCTGAGGATGGCAGTGAGGATGCTTTTTTTGTGTGGGAAAAAGCGGATATCGCCGGAAGACAATATTTGCTCGTATCCAATGTGGATCCGGCACAGGAAGAAAACGAAGAAGCAGATGACGAAGAGATTTCATTGATCTTGCGCGCGGTAGAGGAAGAAAATGACAGCGTACTGTATGATATTGTAGAAGACGAGGAAGAACTGCGCATTATATCAAAATATTTCGAAGAGTTATTGGAAGATGTTGAATTATCATAAAGAGAACAGAGAGGTGTAATTTTGAGTAAAAAAGTTAAAACAGGAAATGAGAGAGTACGTATCGTACCTTTGGGTGGTTTGGAACAGATTGGTATGAATATTACGGCTTTCGAGACAGAAGAAAGTATTATTGTAGTGGACTGCGGACTGGCATTCCCGGAAGACGATATGTTAGGAGTCGATCTGGTAATCCCGGATATCACATATCTGCAGGACAACAGAGATAAAGTAAAAGGATTTGTTATCACACATGGACATGAAGACCACATCGGAGCATTACCATATGTTTTGAAAGAGTTAAATGTTCCAATCTATGCGACAAATCTGACGATGGCGATCATTGAAAATAAATTAAAAGAACACAACCTCATGGGTGTGACGAGAAGAAAAGTAGTATCGTATGGACAGTATATCAATCTTGGAGATTTCCGTATTGAATTTATCCGTACGAACCACAGTATTGCGGATTCTGCTGCTCTTGCCATTTACACACCGGCTGGTGTGATCGTACACACCGGGGACTTCAAGGTGGATTATACGCCGGTTTATGGCGACAGCATTGACCTTGCCCGCTTTGGTGAACTTGGCAAAAAAGGTGTGCTTGCATTGATGGCAGACAGTACCAATGTATTGAAACCGGGATTTACAATGTCCGAGAGAACGGTTGGAAAGACATTTGACACGATTTTTGATGAAAATGAAAAGAGCCGTATTATCGTCGCTACGTTTGCGTCGAATGTAGACCGTGTACAGCAGATCATTAACTCTGCGAGAAAACATGGACGTAAAGTCATCGTCGAAGGACGAAGCATGGTAAATATTATCAATACGGCAGTAGAACTGGGGTATATACAGGCACCGGACAATATTATCATCAGCATTGAAGAAATGAAAAACTATTCCGATGAACAGATCGTACTTGTAACGACCGGAAGCCAGGGAGAGGCGATGGCAGCATTGTCTCGTATCGCTGCTTCCATCCACCGCAAAGTTACGATCAAACCGGGAGACACGGTTATTTTTAGTTCGAATCCGATTCCGGGTAACGAAAAGAGTGTATCGAAGGTGATCAATGAATTGTCCATGAAGGGCGCAAAAGTTATCTTCCAGGATGCACACGTATCCGGACATGCATGCCAGGAAGAATTAAAATTGATCTATTCGCTGGTACGCCCGAAATTTGCGATTCCGGTTCATGGAGAATACCGTCATCTTTTACGCCATGGAGAACTGGCGCAGGAGATGGGGATTTCAAAGGAAAATGTCGTTATTATGAAATCCGGAAATGTTCTGGAATTAAAAGAAGACAGTGCAAAGATTGTCGGTGAAGTGCAGGCGCAGGGAATCATGGTAGACGGGCTTGGTGTCGGCGACGTTGGAAATATCGTACTTCGTGACCGTCAGCATTTGTCAGAAAATGGATTGCTTGTCGTTGTATTGACGATGGAACGTGGTTCCGGACAGGTTCTTGCCGGACCGGATATTGTTTCGCGTGGTTTCGTCTATGTGCGTGAGGCAGAAAACCTGATGGATGAATGTCTGGAAATTGTTAATATTGCACTAGAACGTCTGTTTGATCGTGGAATTACGGATTGGGGCAAGATCAAATCCGAGATTAAAGATTCCCTCAATGATTTCCTTTGGAAAAAGACGAAACGAAATCCAATGATTCTTCCGATCATTATGGAAGTATAATAAGAGGCAAAAATTGGAAACACCCCCTTTTGGGGAAACGTGATAGACCATGGCAGAAAGGAGGCGCGGCAGTATGGTAGAAAAATCGGAACGAAGAGGAACGACGGCATTGTTTTTGATCCGGGGAATCCTGATTTTTGTACTGAACCTCGTTTTGTACAGTATCGTTTTATTTGTGGCAGTCAATGCCTGCCGCGGTACCTATTCTTTCGCCAATGAAGTATTTGGAGACGTGATCGCAGAGGCACCGCCCGGCCATGACAAGAGTTTTGTGGTGGCAGAGTCGGATGACCTTTTTACCGTGTCCAAAAATCTGGAATCGGAAGGACTTGTGGCAAATGCCTATTCTTTCTATATACGCCTGAAATTGTCGATGGGAAAAAAGAGCATCGTTCAGGCGAAAACATATACATTGAATACGAGTATGACATATGATGAGATTTTAGATGAGATCGTAAAGGAAGTAAAATGATGGATGAACAGAGAGTAGAAGTGTATTTTGATTCACTTCGCCCGGATTATCCGGAGTATTTGAATGCGTTGGAAAAAGAGGCACTTCGTACTGAGGTGCCTATTATTCGTCGTGCCACCCGCGATGTCCTGCGGTATCTTTTAAAGACAAAAAAGCCGGCAAGAGTGCTTGAAGTAGGAACGGCGATCGGGTATTCGGCTCTGTTTATGCGGCATTGTCTGCCGGAGACATCCAAGATCACAACGATAGAAAAAGTAGAAATGCGTCTTGTCGAGGCAAGGGAAAATTTGGAAAAGTATGACAAGACCGGTCAGATTGAATTGATAGAAGGCGATGCGGTTGATGTGCTGCAGCAGTTATGTGAAGACGGAAAAACTTATGATTTTATCTTTATGGATGCCGCCAAAGGGCAGTATCTGAATTTTCTCCCGGATGTAATTACATTGTTGGAGCCGGGCGGGGTATTGATCTCGGACAATGTGCTGCATGACCGGGATGTATTGGAGTCCCGCTTTGCTGTTACCCGCCGTGACCGCACGATTCATGCTAGAATGCGGGAATATTTATATACGTTGATGCATCATGATAAATTAGAGACCATCTGCCTGTCTGAAGGCGATGGCATGACGATCAGTACAAGAATGGAGGACGATGAAAATGAGAAATAAACCGGAAGTTCTGGCACCGGCAAACAGTCTGGAAGTGCTTAAGACAGCTGTAGAATACGGAGCTGATGCTGTTTATATCGGCGGGGAAATGTACGGTCTGCGTGCGAAAGCAAAAAACTTTTCTGCAGAAGATATGAAAAAAGGAATTGCCTATGCTCACGAACGCGGGAAAAAAGTGTACGTCACTGCGAATATTACCGCCCACAATCGTGATCTGGAAGGGGTACGTGCTTATTTTCACGAATTAAAAGAGATTCGTCCGGATGCCTTGATCATTTCCGATCCGGGTGTGTTTACGATCGCGAAGGAAGTGTGCCCGGAGATTGATATTCATATCAGTACACAGAGCAATAACGTGAATTATATGACATTCCGTTTCTGGAAAGAGCAGGGAGCGACGCGTGTCGTGACAGCCAGAGAATTGTCATTGGAAGAAATTGGGGATATCCGGAAAAATATCCCGGATGATTTTGAAATTGAAACGTTTGTGCATGGCGCAATGTGCATCTCGTATTCGGGAAGATGCCTTCTCAGCCATTATTTTACCGGAAGAGATGCAAACCTCGGGGCTTGCACGCACCCATGCCGTTGGAAATATTATATTATGGAAGAAAAACGTCCGGGAGAATTTCTGCCGGTAGAGGAAAACGAGCGGGGAACTTATATTTTCAATTCTAAAGATCTTTGCATGATCGAGCATATTCCGGAAATGGTAAACGCGGGAATTGACAGCTTTAAGATCGAGGGACGTATGAAGACGGCACTTTATGTGGCAGTCGTTTCACGGACGTACCGACAGGCAATTGATGATTATTTTGAAGATCCGCAAAAATATATCGACAACATTCCGTATTATAAAAAAGAGATTGCAAAATGTACGTATCGTCAGTTTACGACCGGATTTTTCTTCGGACCGACGACGCATGACAGCCAGATTTACGACAATAACACGTATGTCAAAGGCTATGAGTATCTGGGCACGATCCATGAAAGTCTGGAGGACGGCAGAGGTGTCTTTGAGCAGAAAAACAAATTCAGTGTCGGTGACGAAGTGGAGATCATGAAGCCGACCGGCGAAAATATTGTGACAAAAGTGCTTTCGATGCAGGATGAAAAAGGCGAAAATGTAGACAGCTGTCCGCATCCGGGACAGCGGATCACATTGCAGACGGAATGTACATTGCAGGAATATGACATTATCCGAAAGGAAAAAGAGGTGAGCGGCGATGAGTGTGAAGGCGGAAGTGCTTGCCATTCTTGAGGCAAATAGAGAAGAACACATTTCCGGGGAAGAACTGGCATCCCGATTACAGGTTTCGAGGACTTCCATCTGGAAGGCAATCAAAGCTCTCCGCGAGGAAGGCTACGAGATCGAGGCGGCGAATAACCGTGGATATTGTCTTCCGCAGACAAATGACCTGTTAAATGAAGAGGGGATTTCCTTATACTTAAATGAACGGGCATCCGGCTATCCGCTGGAAATATATAAGATACTGGATTCTACAAATACAGAATGTAAGCGGCGTGTGATCGATGGAGCACCACATGGACTGACTATTCTTGCGGAAGAACAGACGGGTGGGAAAGGTCGCCTTGGCCGGAATTTTTATTCGCCTGCAAAAACCGGGATTTACATGAGTATCCTTGTGCATCCGGCGTTTGATGGAAATGATGCCATGCTGCTTACGACGGCAGCTTCGGTTGCGGTTTGCCGTGGCATTAAAGAGGTGCTTCACAAGGAAACCCAGATCAAATGGGTCAATGACATTTATCTCGATGGCAGAAAGATCTGTGGGATTCTGACCGAAGCGATTTCGAATTTTGAAATGGGAAAGATTGATTCGGCGATTGTCGGAATCGGCATCAATTATCGTACCGAGGATTTTCCGGAAGAAATCCGGGACCGTGCCGGTTCATTGGAAAAAAATGGAGAACATATTCCGAGAAACCAGCTGGTAGCGGCGATTTTGAATGCGTTCTGGGAAATCTATGATACGTTGGAATCGCGGGAATTTATCAAAGAATACCGGGAGAGATCGATGGTGATCGGGCAGCAGGTGCGGCTTCAGGAAAATGGAGAGTGGAAAGAAGCGACGGCGCTTGACATCGATGATAACGGCGGCTTGATCGTGCAGATGGAGGAAGCCGACGGATCGACGGGCAAGAGAGTACTTCAAACCGGAGAAATTACATTACGATTAAAAACGGGACTGCTGTAAAAGCAATCCCATTTTTATTCCCGCGAAGCAACGAGCCAAGCGCGGACTTGTCCGCATTTGGCGACTGCCGCAAGGGTCAAACACCCCGTTGTTTGCAACGGGGTATCTGACTAGGAGAGGTATTAAAAAATTATGAAAAAACTTCTATATCATAAGGAAATTACCCCATGATAACAGTGACATCAACAGCCTTTTTGGCTGCATCGTAAGGAATAACTGTCGTGTTTGGATAGGAAACACCATCGACGATCAGTTCCTTTACTCCTTTTTCTACATTGTTCGGATTTTCTACTTTTATCTGGTAGGTAACATCGCGGAATTTACGTGTAATATTAAATCCACCAAAGTCTGCCGGTACACAAGGGTTGATTGAAAGACCGTTTAAGGTGGGCTGTACACCGAGAATGTACTGAGATACATTCATAAATGTCCAGGCAGCGGTTCCGGTCAGCCAGCTGTTCTTTGCTTCACCAAAGAATTTCGCATCTTTTCCGGCAATCATCTGGGAATAAACATAAGGTTCAGTACGATGGATCTCGCTGATGTCCTCTAAGTAAGCAGGACATGTTTTCTGATAGATCTCAAAAGCACGTGTGCCTCGTCCAATCTGTGTCTCTGCGGCAGAGATCCAAGGGTTATTATGACAGAAAATGCCGGCATTTTCTTTGTATCCCGGTGGATAAGAAGAAATCTCACCAAGATTCAGATAATATTTGGTATAAGCCGGTTGTAAAAGAACAATACCGTATTTGGTATCCAGTTTTTCTTTTACGGAATCCAACGCTTTTTCTGCCATGCCGTTTTCCACACCGACACCGGCAAGAACACAGAAGCCCTGTGGCTCGATGTAAATCTGGCCCTCTTCACATTCTTTGGAGCCGACTTTTTCTCCGTCGGCATCGTAAGCACGGATGAACCATTCGCCATCCCAGCCGTCTTTTTCGATGGCGGCAGTCATGTCGGCAATTTCTTTCTTTGCGCGGTCTGTTTCGTCGTTTTTGCCAAGAGCCTCGCAGAGGTCAGCATATTCCTTTCCGTATTTTACGAACATGCCGGCGATAAATACGGATTCGGCTACCGGACCATCGCTTGGACCAAAGGTCTGGAACGATTCACCGGGTTCTTTGGAGAAGCAGTTTAAGTTCAGACAGTCATTCCAGTCGGCACGTCCGATCAATGGAAGATTGTGTGGACCTTTGTGATTTACAATATAATCAAACGAACGAGTTAAATGTTCGAATAATGTCGTAGCAACCGACATATCATTGTCATAAGGGACCATTTCATCCAAAATGCTGTAGTCGCCGGTCTCGCGGATATAAGCGGAAGTTCCGGCAATGAGCCACAATGGATCATCGTTGAAACCGCTTCCGATATCACTGTTTCCTTTTTTGGTCAGTGGCTGGTACTGATGGTAAGCACTTCCGTCCTGGAACTGTGTCGAAGCGATATCAATGATACGCTCTCTTGCGCGGTCCGGGATCAAATGTACGAAACCGAGAAGATCCTGGCAGGAATCACGGAATCCCATACCACGTCCGATACCGGATTCATAATAAGAAGCGGACCGCGACATGTTAAATGTAACCATACATTGATACTGGTTCCAGATATTAACCATGCGGTTCAGTTTCTCATCCTGAGACTGTACCGTATATTTGGAAAGAAGATCTTCCCATGTATCATTCAGATGTTTCAATGCGTCTGCCACCTGGGCATCCGTCTGATATTTGCTGAGCAGTGCTTTCGCAGGTGCTTTGTTGATCACATTTGGTGCCTCAAATTTTTCTTCCACTGGATTCTCACAATATCCGAGAACGAAGATCAGTGATCTGCTTTCGCCCGGAGCCAATGTGATATTGATCTGGTGGGAACCGATCGGATACCATCCGCTTGCGATCGAATTTGTCGCTTTTCCGTCTTCTACGGCTTTCGGATTGGTAACACCTCGGTAAGCACCGAGAAAATCGTCGCGGCTTGTGTCGAAGCCATCAATGTCTGTGTTGACAGAATAAACGGCGTAATGATTACGGCGTTCGCGGTATTCTGTTTTATGATAGATCGTCGAACCGATTACTTCTACTTCTCCGATATTTAAGTTACGCTGGAAGTTTGTCATATCATCCATCGCATTCCAGAGACAGAACTCCAGATAGGAGAACAGGGTAAACGTTTTCGTTTCTTTGCTTTCATTAGTCAAAACCAGCTGATTGATCTCACATGGATCGGAAACGGGAACAAAAGCAAGAAGAGATGCTTTCAAGCCGTTTTTCGCGGATGTGATCTTTGTGTATCCCATACCGTGACGGCATTCATACGAATCCAAGTCAGTCTTTACCGGCTGCCATCCCGGATTCCACACACAATCCCCTTCTTTAATATAGAAATATCGTCCGCCTTCATCATTTGGAATGTTGTTGTAACGATATCTTGTCAGGCGGAGAAGTTTTGCATCTTTATAGAAACTGTAGCCGCCACATGTGTTGGATATCAAAGAGAAAAAGTCTTTGCTTCCCAGATAGTTGATCCACGGAAGTGGAGTTCTGGGTGTTGTAATAACATATTCCTTGTTTTGATCATCAAAAAAACCAAATTTCATAGGGAACCTCCTTCATTTTTGTAAAATCTTTATGAAAAATTCTACGAAAACGATTTCGTGATAAGTACATTATATCGGATATTTGAAAGAATTGCAAGAACTGTTTTGTGACTTTTGAACAAAAAAATAAAAAAATGTATTGACTATTTGTGAAATGTGTGATAATCTTAAGCTACGAAAACGATTAAGGAAGATGTGAGGAATGGCAATGGTATCGATGAAAGATATCTCATCCAGATGTCATGTTTCCGTAGCAACCGTTAGTAAGGCATTAAACAATCGGGGCGACATTAGTGATGAGACCAAGGAAAGGATTTGCCAAGTGGCAAAAGAACTTGGATATTTGCCTAACTCCTCCGCAAGAGCATTGAAAACGAATCGCACTTATAATATCGGAGTGCTTTTCGTAGACAAAGCAAATTGTGGATTGACACATTCCTATTTCTCCCACGTGCTGGACAGTTTCCGGCGGGGGGCAGAAGAGGAAGGGTATGACATTACATTTATAAGTCAACACGCTGGTAAAAACAAATTATCGTATTACGAACATAGCAAGTACCGAGGCGTTGACGGAGTGGTGATTGCCTGTGTGGATTTTGAGGATGAGGCGATTTTGGAACTGGTAAACAGTGAAATACCTGTTGTGACGATTGACTATTCATTTCATAATAAAAGCAGTATCTTATCTGATAATGTAACAGGAATGGAAGAAATCGTTCAGTATGTTGTCAGTATGGGGCATCGGGACATCGCTTACATACATGGTGCAGATTCCGGTGTAACAGAACATCGACTTCGCAGTTTCTATCGGACGATGAAAGATTTACATGTTCCGGTAAGAGACGAATGGGTGCGCGAAGGTGTCTATCATGATCCTGAGAGCGCAGCCAGAATAACAAATGAATTATTAACGCTAAGTAATAGACCGACGTGTATCATTTATCCAGATGATTTCGCTTGTGTTGGTGGACTTAATGAAATCGAGAGCCAGGGATTATCCGTACCGGATGACATTTCGGTAGTCGGATATGACGGGCAGAGAATCTCGCAGGTGATCGAACCAAGATTAACCACCTACAAGCAGAATACAGAGGACCTTGGGAGGTTAGCGGCACGAAAGTTAGTGGAAGCCATTGAAGAACCCAAAACTTCATTGACCGAACGGCTGGTCGTGCAGGGCGGGTTGATACAAGGAAGATCTGTGAAGAGGCTTTAGTAATTATACAGAAACCATTCACAAACAAAAATTAAGGATTAGGAGGAATAATTTTATGAGGAAAAAATGGTTAGCTTTAGCTCTTTCATTAACAATGGTAGCAGGATGTCTTACAGGATGTGGTGGATCGGATTCTACAACATCAAACACAAACAGCGGAAGCAGCAGTAATGATTCTGCAAAAGTTGAAACGCTTGCTGATGGCGGTGGAAAAGTATTGAACATTTATGTTTGGAATGATGAATTCAGTTCACGTTTCGAAAAATACTATCCGGACTATGATAAGAGTACAAAATCAATCGGAGATGTAAAAGTAAACTTCATTCAGAATGCAAATGAAGGAAACAACTATCAGGACAAACTGGATGCAGCATTGAAAGCTCAGGATTCTGCAAGCGCAGATGACAAAGTAGATATGTTCCTTTGTGAGATGGACTATGTTAACAAGTACACAAATACAGACAAAGCTTTAGATGTAAAAGCACTTGGTTTGACAGATGAGGACATGTCACAGATGTATGACTACACAAAACAGGCTGCGACAGGAGTTGACGGAGTTCTTCGTGGAGTATCATGGCAGGGTTGCCCGGGTGGATTCGTTTACAGACGTTCTTATGCAAAACAGATCTTCGGAACAGACGATCCGGCAAAGATTCAGGAGCAGTTGAGCGACTGGGATAAATTCGATGCAGCAGCAGCTACTGTAAAAGAAAAATCCAAAGGCAAGATCACAATGCTTTCCGGTTTTGATGATGCACTTCGTGTATTTTCTAACAACGTAAGCCAGAAATTTGTAAGCGATGACAAGACTCTTCAGTTGGATTCCAGCATCGAAAACTGGATTGACAAGACAAAAGAGTACACAGATAACGGATACAACAAGAAAACATCCTTGTGGGCAAAAGACTGGACCGCAGGAATGGGTAAAGATGGTAACGTATTTGGTTACTTCATGCCAGCTTGGGGCATTAACTTCTCCATGGCAGAAGGTTCCGGAGCTAAGAAAAACGACGATGGAACATTTGAAGCAGGCGGAAGCTATGGCGACTGGGCAGTATGTACAGGACCACAGTCCTTCAACTGGGGCGGTTCCTTCATCTGTGGTGCTGCAGGCACAGACAACGCAGCACTTGTAAAAGACATCATGCAGAAACTTTGCTGCAATCAGGACATCATGTACAACATCAGCAAAGATACTCAGGACTTTGTTAACAACAAAGCAGCTAATGAGAAACTTAAGAGCGATGGCGTAACATCTGACTTCCTTGGTGGACAGTCACTCGTAGAGACACTTTCCGCAGCAGCTGACAAGATTGACTGCAGCAACGTATCTCCTTACGATCAGGGTTGCATCGAGAACTTGATGACAGCTATGAAAGACTACTACAATGGCAAATGCTCAAAAGACGAAGCAATTGCAAACTGGAAGAAACTTGTTACAAAACAGTACCCGGCTTTGAAAGCAGAGTAATAGTAAAGTAACTGATAAAATGATGAGTGGGGCAGGAAAGTGCCTGCCCCACTTTTTCTTTACAAAAAAGCAGGTGGAAAGGGGGATTTTAAGATGAAATACCAACGCCCTCATAAATTGAAATACGGAAAATGGGGTCTCATTTTCATATTGCCATTCTTTATCGCTTATGGCATCTTCAATTTATATCCGTTGATTATGACGTTTTATAACAGCTTTTTCTCAAAGTATGAGGATTTATTTGACACCGTAGTACAATTTGTAGGATTTGATAATTATGTAAAAGTGTTTACAGAAGGACAGATTCTGAAGTATTTCGGTAATACATTTTTACTGTGGTTACTTGGATTTATCCCACAGATTTTGATTTCCTTATTATTTGCTTCCTGGTTTACGGATTTGAGACTTAAATTAAAGGGAACAGGAGCAGTAAAAGTTATCTTGTATCTGCCAAATATGTTGATGGCATCGTCCGTAGCCGTATTGTTTGCAACGTTGTTTGCAGTAACAGGTCCGGTAAACCAGTTATTTGGCACAGCATTTAATTTCCTGGAAGATGAGTGGAGTATCCGCCTTCTGATCGCATTTATTAACTTTATTATGTGGACAGGAAATACGACAATTCTTTTGATGGCAGGTATCATGGGAATTGACCCGGCACTGTATGAAGCATCTTCAATCGATGGAGCCAGTGCAGGACAACAGTTTAAGAAAATTACGCTTCCTATGTTGAAGCCGATTATGTTATATGTAATGGTAACTTCCATGATCGGTGGTTTGCAGATGTTCGATATTCCTAACCTTTTGGTAAAAAATGGTGGACCAAACGAGATTGCAAAGACCGTTGTTATGGACATCAGTAACGGAATCAGCGGTTCCGCAGACGTCGGATTTGCTGCAACAGAGTCCGTTGTATTGTTCTTTGTAGCAGGTATCATCGGTATCTTCTTATTTAAACTGATGGAAAGTGATGATGACAAAGAAGCGAGAGCAAATAAAAAAGCACAGAAAAAAGCATTGAAAAATGCGAAGAAGGGAGCGTGACGATATGGCATCAGTTCATGATGATATTGCCGGAGGTGCAGAATTGACAGCACAGGAAAAGCGCGGACATCGTATCTTGATTTTCCGTCGTATCGTTGCTTACGTTGTGCTGATCTTAGTTTGTGTTATAGCACTTTTCCCGTTTGTTACTCTTTTGATCAACCTGACAAAAGACCATGCGACATTGACAAGTACATTTAACCTGATTCCTGGTTCAAACTTTATGACGAACTTGAAAAATGCGTTAAATGATCCGAATAAACCGGTTATTCAGGCGATGGGAAACAGTTTTATCGTCGCAACCATTACCTGTGTGGGAAGTGTATATATCGCAGCCCTCACAGCATATGGTTTATATGCGTATGATTTCCGGTTGAAAAAAGCAGCGTTTATCGCCATCATGTTTGTCTTGATGGTACCTACCCAGGTATCTGCACTTGGATATGTAGATCTTGTAAAATCCGCAGGATTGTACAATCATCTTCTGCCATTGATTTTCCCTACTTTGGCGGCACCTGGTGTATTCTTCTTCATTAAACAGTATATGGAGAGCTCTCTCCCGATGGAAATTGTAGAAGCCGGTCGAATCGATGGTGGACACGAATTTTACATCTTTAACTTTGTGGCAATGCCAATCTTAAAACCGGCAATGGCAGTACAGTTGATCTTCCAGTTTGTAGCATCCTGGAACAACTACTTCCTTCCACAACTGTTGATGGATACCAACAGCAAAAATGCAACACTTCCACTTGTTATCGCCGGCCTCAACGCCGAGGCAAATGGTAACTTTGACTTAGGTAAAGTATATATGGTACTTGGTATCGCGATCATTCCATTGATCATCGTATACCTCTGCTTATCGAAGTTCATCATCCGTGGTGTAGCACTTGGATCTGTAAAAGGTTAAATTGTGAATTCTTTTGTAAAAATAAATTGAATGGAGCCGCTCTGTAGTCGTTAAGCAGAGTGGCTCTGTTCACGTTTTTTTTATTTCTGCATACTTTAATAATAGGAGAGTTTTACAAAATGTGAGGCGAAGAATATGAAGCAAGTATTGTATGGTTTTGGAGTAGCAGCCCTTTTGGTGCTGATCGGGTGGCAATGGCAGAAAAACAGTTCTACAAAAGTAGAAAACGTAACGGTAACGGGACCGAAGCCGGCAGAGAAAGTCGCTTATGTGACATTTGACGACGGACCCAGCGAGATTACGCCGGGGATTTTGGATACATTAAAGAAATATGATGCGAAGGCGACCTTTTTTCTGATCGGCGAGGAAATTACCGAAGAGCGTGAGGAAATCGTAAAGCGCGAGATTGAGGAGGGACACAGTGTCGGAGTACATACGTATTGTCATAAAAAGGAGGAAATGTACTGCAATAAGGAGTATTTCTGGAATGATTTTGAAAAATGCAAGACGAGGATCGAGGAGGTAATCGGAAAGCCGGTTTCTCTGCATCGTTTTCCGTGGGGGAGTAACAACGGTTATGTGTGTCCGCTCGTGGATGATCTGATGGAAGAATTGCAAAAAAAGAAGATTACGAGTTTTGACTGGAATGTATCGGGTGAGGATTCGGTTGCTGTGGGAGTTCCGATGGCAAGCATCTACCAAAATGTAAAAAAAGATCTGGATAAATATGATAATCCTATTATCCTGCTCCATGATTCCAACACGATGAAAAATACAGCGGCTGTATTACCGGAAATCCTTGAAATGATCAAGGAAAAAGGGTATCGGTTTGATACGTTAACCAGCCGCGAAGGGTACGTATTTCCAAAAAGCTGGCGATAAGAATTCAATAACAAAAGGATTAAAAAGGATTAAAAAGATTAAATAAATATAAAATTGAGAAATTTTCTTTACAAGCGAAAAATTTTTTTGTATACTGTTACAGCAATTTAGAAAAATAAAGGAGGCACACACATGAAAGACATGACAAAGGGATCCCCGATCCGCTTGATCTTAGGTTTTGCGATTCCGCTTTTTTTCGGAATGTTGTTTCAGCAGTTTTACAATTTGGTTGATATGATTATCGTTGGACGATTTTTAGGCGCATCGGCTCTTGCGGCTGTGGGTGCCACCGGTTCGATAAATTTTATGATCATCGGTTTCTGTATGGGAGTGTGCAATGGATTTGCCATCCCGGTTGCGCAGAAATTCGGAGCCAAAGATGAAAAACAGTTACGTTATTATGTAGCAAACAGTGTCTGGCTGTCAATTATTTTTGCCGTTGTGATGACGGTTACGGTCAGCCTGCTCTGCCGTAATATTTTAGTGTGGATGGATACACCGGAAGATATACTTGACGCATCCTATGCGTATATTATCGTTATTTTCATCGGAATACCGGTTACGTATCTTTATAACCTGCTTTCCGGTATTATGCGTTCTCTCGGTGACAGCAAGAGTCCGCTTATCTTTCTGGTGATTTCGTCCGTGTTAAATATTGCTTTCGATATCATCGCCATCGCCGGAATGCATCTTGGTGTGGCAGGTGCGGCAGGTGCAACTGTCCTGGCACAGGCAATCTCCGGCGTATGCTGCTTGATCTATCTGATCAAAAAGTTCCCGATCCTCCGCGTGCATGGTGAGGAATGGAGATGGCGTGGAAATTTTGTGGCAAGACTTTGTGGCATGGGAATTCCGATGGGGCTGCAGTATTCGATCACCGCGATCGGAAGCGTTATCCTGCAGACGGCGGTCAATGGACTGGGGTCTGTCGTTGTCGCATCCATGACAGCCGGTGGAAAATTGAGTATGTTTTTTTGCTGTCCGTTTGATGCGTTTGGCTCGACGATGGCGACGTATGCCGGGCAGAACCTGGGTGCCGGAAAGCTGGATCGTGTCACCAAAGGAATGGTGCAATGCAGTTTTGTGGCAGCCGGTTACAGCGTTGTCGCAGCGGTTGTCATGATTTTATTTGGAAAGAGTTTTGCCCTGCTTTTTGTTGATTCTACAGAAGTAGAAATAATAGCGAATGTAGCAAAACTTTTGATCATCAATAGTTTGTTCTTTATCCCGCTGGCACTTGTCAATATTATTCGTTTTGCCATTCAGGGACTTGGGTTTGGAAAACTTGCTATCTTTGCGGGTGTGGCAGAGATGGTTGGACGAAGTATCGTCGGTTTCGGATTTGTAGCACGCTTTGGTTTTGTGGCAGCCTGCCTCGCCAGTCCGATTGCCTGGATTCTTGCGGATATTTTCCTGATTCCGGCTTATGCTTACTGCATCCGGAAATTAAGACCGATAATTCAGGAAAAAAAGGAATAAAAGGGTTGTCGTATGGCGGTTATTTTTGTATAATAGTTTCATGATATTTGGGGCGAGACAGAATCGTGTCTGTAAGATATCGTTTTTGCCTCCGGGACCTGCAAAAGTGAAAAGTTTCAGAATGGAGAAGAGAGATTATGAAATTATTAGAAGAACGAATCCGAAAAGATGGTATCGTGAAAGAGGGCAATGTATTAAAGGTTGACAGTTTTTTAAATCATCAGATGGACACAGATCTGTTTAACGAGATGGGAAAAGAGTTTAAAAGGTTGTTTGCGGACAAGCCGATCAATAAGATTCTGACGATTGAGGCATCCGGAATCGGCATCGCCTGTATCGTGGCACAACATTTTCATGTACCGGTTGTATTTGCCAAAAAATCGCAAAGTATCAACATTGACGGAGATGTTTATTCTACAAAGATAGAATCATTTACCCATAAGAAAGTTTACGATGTTATCGTTTCCAAAAAATATATCGGAAAGGACGATCATATCCTTTTGATCGACGATTTCCTTGCCAATGGCTGTGCCCTGGAAGGGTTGATCAATCTTGTTCAGAGTGCCGGAGCGACGGTTGAAGGAATCGGTATCGCGGTGGAAAAAGGGTTCCAGGAGGGCGGTAAGAGAATTCGTGAAAAAGGGGTTCAGCTGGAATCTTTGGCAATTGTAGATGCGATGGACAGTAAGACGGGTGAGATTACATTTCGATAGATTTTTTGGAGGAGAATACGATGAATCACGATAAAAGCATTGATAATATTTACAAACTGGATGGTAAGGTGCCGGTCGGCAAAGCCATTCCGTTTGGATTGCAGCATATATTGGCGATGTTTGTGGCAAATATCGCTCCGATTCTGATCGTTGCAGGTGCCTGTGGGCTGTCTGCGGCGCAGACGACCAATCTTGTCCAATGTGCGATGATGATCGCGGGTGTCGGCAGTCTGATCCAGCTCTTCCCTCTTTGGAAGATTGGATCCGGTCTTCCCATCGTAATGGGAATCAGTTTTACTTTCGTGAGTATCTTTTGTGTGATCGGACCGGAATACGGCTACGGAAGTGTCGTGGGTGCGATACTGGTCGGTGGTCTTGTCGAAGGTACCTTGGGACTTTTTGCTAAATACTGGAGAAAGATTGTATCCCCGATCGTGGCGGCAAGTGTCGTTACCTCAATTGGATTTTCCCTTCTTTCGGTCGGCGCAACATCGTTTGGCGGAGGCTCCGGTTCTCCGGATTTTGGTTCCTGGAAAAATCTGTTGCTGGGCTTTATCACATTGCTTGCCTGCCTGCTTTTTCAGATTTTTGCCAAATCCTATTTTAAACAATTATCGGTTTTATTTGGCCTTGTTGTTGGTTATATCGTAGCTGCATGCATGGGCATCGTGGATTTTTCGGCATTGAAAGAATGCGGAGTTATCGCAATCCCTCGTTTTATGCCATTTACCCCGGAATTTCACGTCGGACCGATCGTGACGGTCATCCTGATCTTCCTTGTCTCTGCGACGGAGACGATCGGAGATACATCTGCGCTTGCGGCATCGGCATTGAACCGTGAAGTAACGGATAAAGAGATCACCGGTTCGATCGCCTGTGACGGATATATCAGTTCTCTTTCCGCACTGTTTGGATGTCTTCCGATCACATCGTTCAGCCAGAATGTCGGACTGATCGCGATGACAAAAGTAATCAACCGTTTTACAATCGCAACCGGAGCAGGAATCATGATCCTCGCCGGATTATTCCCAATTTTCGGTGCATTGCTTAACACACTTCCGGAAGCTGTCCTCGGGGGCTGTACGATCATTATGTTTGGAAATATCGTGATCAGTGGTCTTCAGATGATCAGCAATTGTGGCTTCAGCCAGCGCAACATCACGATCGCAGCTCTTTCGCTCAGCGTGGGAATCGGCTTTACGCAGGTGCCGGAAATCTTCTCCATTTTCCCGGACGTCGTGCAGAATGTTTTCGCGGATAACTGTGTGGCAACGGTATTTTTGATTGCAATCATCGCGAATCTGGTGCTGCCAAAGGAGAAGAAATAGGGATAGATTTTAGTTGATGGGTAGTTGATAATTTGCGTGAAAAAACAGCTTGGAATAGCAATTTTGTGAGGTGACCCCTCAAAGTTACTCCAGGCTGTTTTAAATTATTTTTCAGGGGCGTGTCTGCCGCGTGGATAAGGTTTTTTATTATCCGTAAGATTGGCAAGATAATCCAAACTTGTCTCATAATATATTGCAAGGCGGATCAATTGTTCCAAAGGAATGCTTCTACTGTCTGTTTCATAATGAGAATAAGTTCGCTGACTAATATGTAAATAATCAGCGATATCCGTTTGCTTAAGGTCGTGGTCTTCCCGCAAGTCACGGAGACGCTGTAATTTCATCTCAAAGCCTCCAATCCATTTGTATAATGTTCCACCGCATATTTTATTATTATAAAGAGGTAGGAATAAAATTCATACTCACAGAACAAAATGGACTATTGATTTATAGAACAAAATGTGCTATAGTGGAAGCGGGCATGGGAAAAAGTGGAAAAGAAACTGTAAGCCAAGCAAAAAAGAAATAATGGAGGGACACAATGAAATTTATCAGAAAAGCAGCAGCGATTGCTCTAGTTGGAGCAATGATAGTAACAACGGTGCAGACGGCAGCACCGGATGTAGTAAAGGCACAGGTTAGTTATGATACAACAGTAAAAATTGATACAAGTCTGGTGCCTCGAGACAATAATATAGAGGTTATAGAAAAAGGAGATACACCTCTTATCAGTACCTTAGCAAATGTTCAGTTTGATCTGGACTGCAATGTGGATTGTATTTGGACGGTTAAGCCGGAAAGCACTATAGAATCAGAAGCAGGTGCAGATAAAGTTAAAATTGATAAAATGGGACATGTAACAATTGAAGAAGACGCAGCACAAGGTACTTATAATATTACAGCAAGTGGAAAAAATCTGGGAGAAAACACAACAATAACAGAAGCTATGTGCAAAATCACAGTACGAAGCGATGAGGCAGTGAAAGCCAAAAGTATTATCTTGGATAAGGAAAAAATAGAAGAACAGTCTCCTTATGTAAAGGTAACAAATGAGGGAAAAGGTCTGCAAATTGATGGTACTGTTAAGAATGTGAAGTTATATACGGAAGTAAAACCGGCGTATTTGTTGGATAACGATGTAGATTTTGAGGGTAATAAGTTTGTGAATATATCAGAAGATACGGAGGATGGTACGAATAGTCTTTTAACATCTTATTCCACGGGAAAGGGAACGATACAACCGACAGTTGGCAAAAAAACGACAGTTGTTTCGTTTGATACCCAGGTGAATGGGATTGCCTATGGCGGGGAATCAGGCATTAGCATTAAATGTGAAGAAAAAAAAGCGGCAGATAAAGACGGTACAACATACCAGGTTCTTGCAAATGAGGAACTGAATTTCTACATTGATGATAATAAAGAAAATACATTGCCACAAGTTATTACAGAGAAGGTAAACTGGACGATGAAATATGGTAATGGTGAATCTATATCTATCGACGGAAAAACGGTAAAAACAAAATTAGGAACATTTGAATTCTCTTATAATGGAAAAAGTGTGCAATTAAAAACACCAATTATCGATGATGAAAATGACCCTGATGCTTACAAAAAATATCAAGAACAATTAAAAAATAATAGTCAAATTACTTTGGATGCTTCGATTCCTTATCAGAGTGCGGGTGACACAACAACTGTTAAGTATCGAGTAAAGCAGATTACTTTATCATTTTCGGAAAAGGAAAGTTCCTTATCGGATGTAGGACTGGATTTTGAAAAAGCCGGTTTGATTAGGGATAAAGATTATACCATTCGTGAAGAAACGATTGGAGGGAAAACGGTTCCGGTATATTACTTTGAAAATTCAGATTCAGAGGATGAGGCGATTGATCTGTGGGCAGCTACTCACGCAGATCGAGAGGGAATACGAAAGTTTGAAGAATCACGTGAGGATGAGGATATGCCATTTAGTACTGATAGTTACTATCCAACATCCTATCGGTTGTCAAATCTGAGTGAGTTTAACGATGAAAATGCTATCAATAAGGCTATTATAGATGAACAAACAAATAATAAGACGGGAATAATTAAAAACCCGGGAAAACTTTTGAAAGTAGGAACCGGTTATACGGCTCTTACAATGCAAACCTCAATTGGAAAAGATGGTACTAATCTCACACATAAATATATATTGAGATTTGTAAGTTCAGCAAAAGATATGAAAATTTTGCATACACAGTATGACAAAAAGGAGGCTGAATATAATAACAATGCGGTTATCCATATTCGTCAGGGAGAAGCGGATACACCTAATCTTTATGTTTCCGGGAAGGAAAAGAAGATAAATTCGCTTTATGATCCGTTTGTTGAATTTTCTTTTAAAGAAATAAAAGGGGAGAAGGTAGCTTCCGCAGCATCTGACAGTACATCAGAAATACTGATTAATGGACTCTCTACAGGAAAAGTGGAAGTTATAGCAACAAGTGTGGTAGATAAAACGAAAAAGGCATCGTATATATTATATGTTAACGATGACTTTCTTACACCAAAGGAAATTCAAATTGATATTTCGGATGCAATAAGTCGTAGTGTAATGGATGCAGAAGGAAATGTGAATGGACATTATGAAAATATACCATTAAAAGTACGTGCAACAGGAACAAGTGTAGGAATACCGCCGGTAGAGTGGAGCTCAGAAGATGAAAAATTTGCGACAATCACACAGGACGGTCTTCTTACTACATTGAAATCAACAGGAGATAAGACAGTAACTATTACAGCAACGAGTAAAGCAAATCGAGATCTTAAAGCAACTTTGGAATTGCACATTAAAGATGTAACAGCGACCGGAATTTCTACAATTGATGAAAAAGTAAAAGAGGGAGAAAAAGCGGCAGTTACGATGGGGGAAGCAAATGCAGGAACCTGCAAGGCATATACAACATTTCAGTTGTATGCAAAAGAGTATCTGCCTGCCAATGCAACAAAGGCAGATGGACAGATTACCTGGCATTCTTCCAATGAGAAGGTGGCATCCATAGATGCTTCCGGAAATGTAACAACATATGCGGAAGGAAACACGGTTATTACAGCCAGATATACATCCGGTGATGCTGATACCCAAGCGACTGTTTTTAACCTGACTGTAAAAGGCTTTGCAGATGTAATTGAATCTATCGAGTGTGCTTCTACCGTGGAATTAACACGTGTAAAAGATTCCTTTACACTTGTCCCGGTAGTAAAACCTGATAATGCATCGAATAAGCAGTTGATGTATGAATCCCAGAATCCGTCAATAGCTACGGTTACAGATAATGGTGTTATTACAGCAGTTGCACCGGGAACCACAACGATCGTTATTGCTTCTGTGGTAAAACCATCAGTTAAGAAGGAAGTGACGGTAACGGTAAAAGGTGAAGCGGATTTGAAACCAAATACGACGCCACAGACACAGCAGCCTGCAGTGCAACCTATTGCACCAACTCCGGCAGACACGAATGCTCAGTCCGGAAATAATACAGGTGTTAATGTGATACAGACGAAAGCTGCTCAAAAGAAACCGGTTATAAAACTTGCAAAGAAAGTTATTAAGAAAAAGAAATCCACAAAGATTATTGTTCTTAATAAAGCATCTGGTGCAAAAGTTTCTTATAAGGTAGCTAAAAAATATAAGAAGATTGTATCGGTTTCTAAGAAAGGAAAAGTAACAGCGAAGAAAAAAGGAACTGCAAAAATTGTAGTAACCGTAAAACAAAGTGGCAAGACCTTTAAGAAAACACTTACTATTAAAGTAAAGTGACAAACAAATTATAAAAGACAATGCTGGCAGTCTTGAAAGAGAGACTGCTGGCGTTATATAAAGTGGAGGATATGGGAAAAATGATGGGAAAAAGAAAAATTATTTTATGGAGTTTGATCTTAAGCTGTATGTGGGGGATTTTTCTTGGAAATTCAGGGTTAGTAATCTGCAATGCGAAGAAGACAAAGATCGATCGACAGCAGATTACAAGAAATGTAAATGATCTTACAGATTGGATGGCAATCTCATTTTTGGAGGACTGGAGGTATCAAAGTGGGTGGAATAACCGAAAGTTGGATTTGGCAACAAAGGAAAAGATCATTGGAACGGTTATGTATTTTGAGAGAACGAACAATGGCAGAAAAATTTCAAAACGTTTATTCGGACGCAGTATTGCAAAAAGTTATAAAGTTTTTGAAGGAGAATGGGGAGATGCAGAAGTTGAGTCACGCATTATTAATCTGAAACGGAAGAAAAATGAGATCACTGTACGTGTGCAGGTTTTTTATAATATGATTTGCGGCAGATATTCTTTTAGCAGGAAAAATGTGGGAGATGTTGAACTTACCTTTCAGATAGTGAAAAAACGGTATATTTTAAAGGCAGTACGGACAAAAGTACATCCTGATGTGACTAAGGAAGCCGGAAAATATCCTTTATATGAAGTGAAAATTGACCGGATACAAGAAGAGGGCGCTAAAGTGCTTGTCGTCGGTGATGCCAGAGTTCCCATTGATCCGCAGAAAACAGCAAAACAACGAAAACAGTTGAGCAAGGGAAAACTTACCCTCTTTGGACGAACCTGGATTGCAAAAAAAGTGAAAAAGAAAGATGCAATGCCAACATATTATCTTTATAAAAGTAAGCGTGCAAAAACATACACTTATGAGCTGCAGGAAGATATGCCTTGGTTAAATTATCCTTTGTATATACTTAAAGACCGGCAGGGAAGACGCATTTACAATGATGTGGGGAAAGTATATATGTGGGTAGGTGCAGATGCATTTAGTGATTCGGGTGGAGCCACTGAATATAAAAAATTTATCAATGGAACCGATTGGAAAGGCAAATGGATTCCAATTGAAGTAAATAAAAACCAAGCAACAGCAGTTGACCCAAATGGGGCAAATAAGTAAAAATGGAGGAAAATATGCGTATAACATTATTTACAATGAATATCTTAGACAGCATCGTTTTACCGGAATTCTGTAACGGTCAATTATGGCTTAAAACTGTAAATAATATTGATTGTCTTGCTAATCGAGTTCAGATATTTGCTTTTGAAGAGAAGTGGTATGTTAAAAACAACGATGAAATTGAGTGGGCAAATGGTAGGAATTCAAGTATAGAATTAAAAAGTGGTATGAATTTGCGGGGAAAAACAAAGGATAACAAAGAGGTTATGTTGAGTGTTTTAGCGGATGATCTTCAAAGTAATAAGTTTGAACGTGTTGCATTTGAAGAGGGCATGGAACTCACGATTGGAACGGAAGAGGGGGGGGATGTCTTATATGAATTTGAAAATGTGAAACAGGTATATATGCGACTTAAGTGGAAAGAAGATGGATGGAAAGTAGAGGTACATAATTCACTGAAACTGGGAGTATATGTAAATGGTTGTATTTATAGCGGGCAGAACATACAGATAGGGGATTGTATTTCTGTTTTTGAACTCAAAATATTGTTTGGGATTGGATTTGTTGCGCTGAATAATCCTGATGGGAAAGTAAAACTAAAAGGAAAACACATAAAAAAATACGGAAATAAAGGGAAAAAATGCCTTACTGATGGGAAAAGCAGCAAAGGCGAGTTATTTTATCCATCACCAAGATTTAAAAAGGATATTAAAACAGAGATTATAAAGGTGGATGCACCTCCTCAGAATCAATTAGGGGAAGAAATGCCATTTATGCTTGTAGTAGGTCCTTCGATGACAATGGGAATGGCATCGCTTACAACGGCAGTATTCGCCGTAAATAATGCAATGACGACAGGGAATATCGCAGCTGCGATTCCTTCTATTGTTATGTCAGGGAGTATGGTGCTGGGCACGGTTATGTGGCCGATTATTACAAAAAAATACGAGAAAAAGCAGCGGCAAAAAAAAGAAGAGTTAAGAAAGACAAAATATACCCGATATATTGATGAACGAGAGGACTATTTAGAGAAAGTAAAAGAGATTCAAAAGAACGTTTATGAAGAAAATTGTATTGATATCAATAAATGTGTTGAAAGAATATATAAGGTTAGTCGTAATTTATGGGAAAGAAATCATACACAAAATGATTTTTTACGACTGCGCGTTGGACGTGCTGACATAAAGGCAGATGTAGAATTTAAATATGCAGAGAGACATTTTACTTTAGAGGATGATGATTTACAGGAAAGAATGCTGGATTTTTGCGAGAGACCACACATATTAAAAAATGTACCGATAACCATTTCTTTATTGGATAATGTGGTAACCGGAATTATCGGCAATGCCAGAAAATGCAGAGAATTTTTAAACGGTCTAATTGTCCAGATGACTGCACTCTATAGTTATGAGGAGGTTAAACTGGTATTCATTCGGGATGAAATGGAAGAGGATTATGTAAAATGGTTTCCACATGTATGGAATAATGAGAAAACAGAACGGTATATGATAGATAATTACCGGGATATGCAAAATGTATTCTCAAAACTGAATCAGGAATTTGAATACCGAAAGGAATTAGGAGAAGAAAAATTATCAGAAGAAATACCATATTATATTATTATTTCAACTAATAAGAATCTTGCAAAAAAATCAAATTTTTTTAAGAAAGTATGTGAAAGAAAAAAGCACTGTGGTTTTAGTGTTATCTGTTGTTATGAAGAGTTACGGGAACTACCAAAAGAATGTTCAGAAATAATTGAATTAAATCTGGATTCCACACGTATTTTTGATAAAAATAATGTGTTTACCCATAATAGCAAATTTGTACCAGATATTTATTTAAAGGAAGGACTGACAAAATTAAGTAAAAAATTATCCAGGATTCTACTTGATAAAAATGATGAAAGTCAAAGTTTTCCTCAAATGATTTCTTTTTTGGAAATGTATCATGTGGGAAAAATCGAACAGCTAAATATTCAAAAACGATGGAATGAAAATAACCCTGTAAATTCCTTGGAAACGCCAATTGGAGTAGATGAGCAGGGAGAATTGTTTAAACTCGATCTCCATGAACAAATTCATGGTCCACACGGACTTGTTGCCGGTATGACCGGTTCAGGAAAAAGTGAGTTTATTATGACATATATTTTGTCATTGGCAATCAATTATCATCCCAATGAAGTTGCGTTTATTCTAATTGATTATAAAGGCGGTGGAATGGCAAAATCATTTGAAAAGCTTCCACATACAGCAGGAATAATAACAAACTTAGATGGACAGGCAATAAAAAGATCTTTGACTTCCATCGAAAGCGAATTAAGAAGAAGACAGGAAATATTTGTAAATGCGTCCAAAGAATTATCAGTCAGTAATATTGATATTTATAAGTATCAGAGATTGTATCGCGAAAGAAAAGTCACGGAGCCATTACAGCATTTGTTTATTATTTCCGATGAGTTTGCAGAATTAAAGGCACAACAGCCGGAATTTATGGAAAAATTGATTAGTACAGCCAGAATTGGAAGAAGTCTGGGTGTACACCTGATTTTGGCTACCCAAAAACCGGCAGGTGTTGTAGATGACCAGATCTGGAGTAACAGCCGGTTTCGTATTTGTCTGAAAGTACAGGAAAAGGCAGATAGTATGGATATGCTTAAAAGGTCAGATGCAGCAGAATTGAAGGATACGGGAAGATTTTATTTACAGGTTGGATATAACGAGATATTTCAGTTGGGACAGTCCGCATGGGCTGGGGCTCCTTATTACCCGTCAGAAGAAGCATGGAAAGAAACCGATGACGGAATAGATGTTATAGATAAGATTGGTCATTCTGTAAAAAATGTCCGATATGACAAACGGAGAGAAAAGTATCCAAATCCAGCAAAACAGTTGGACGCGATAACAGAATTTATTCAGGATATTGCACAAAAAGAACAAATTCATATTCGTACATTGTGGCTTCCACCATTGAAGGAAAAAATAACGGTGGCGATGCTTCGTGAAAAATATCATGAAATACGAGAAGAGGGAGTGGTATTAAATCCAATTATTGGGGAATTAGATGACCCTGAAAATCAAGATCAGAGAATTTTACGATTACCGGTTTCTACAGAAAGTAATATTGTCTTATATGGAAATGCCGGTTCAGGTAAGACAACACTGGTAACGACAATGATTTATTCATTAATGGAAGAACATACGCCGGATGAAATTCAGTTCTATATTATGGATTTTGCAAGTGAGACACTTAGAGTATTTCGCGAAGCTCCTCATGTGGGAGATGTTATTTTTTCTCATGAGGAAGAGAAAGTGACCAACATATTTAAATTGTTAAAAAGAACGATGGAAGAGAGGAAAAGTGCGCTGCGTGACTGGGATGGTGACTTTATATCCTACAATCAAAAAACACAGGAAAAGATGCCATATATCATGGTAATATTACATAACTATAGTGCTTTTCGAGAATTGTATGAAGAAAAAGAAGAGTTGGTTACGTACTTGAGCCGCGAAGGAATAAAATATGGAATTTTATTTTTTATTACAACGAATTCCGTAGGTGGAATCCGGTTTAAACTGTTGCAAAATATGAATCGCCAGATTGCACTGCAATTAAATGATCCGACAGATTATGGTGTAATATATGGAAAAACAAATGGGTTGCTTCCAGCTTCGTGTAAAGGCAGAGGCTTGATTAAGCTGGATCGCCTGTACGAATTTCAAACATGCTCTGTAACAGGAGAAAATGTATTGGATTACATTCGGAAGTATTGCGGAGCGTATCGGGAAAACTGGATTGGAAATGGAGCGAAAAAGGTTGCAACATTACCTGCGGAAGTTACGGTAGAGTATATGTTTGAAAATTATATCGGGGAGGAAATTCCAATTGGTATAGAAACGTCTACGTTACAGATAGCGGATTATTCTTTTTTACAAAATTATATTACAATTATAACAAGCAGTAAAAAAGAATATAAGCCCTTTTTACATGCTGTTTTACGGTGGATCACTGAAACGCGGAAAGATATGATATATCCGTTGTTCTCTAAAAAGGACAATGAAAAGGTAGCTGAATTATTCGAACTGGTAAAAGATCGTAATAATAAGTATAAAGAATCTGAAAATCCGGAAGAATTGACTGCGACATGGGAAACGGTATGGATTATTATTGGTTCATTGCAGGAAACCAGAGAAGAACTGTCCGAACAGGAAACAGAGATGCTTGATTTGATCTTATTAAAAGGAAGAAATGATTATAAAATACATATTATTCTGGGAGATGAACTGAAAGCATTACAATTGTTACGATATGATACATGGTATCGGGAAAACGTATCCGTTGGAAATGGAATCTGGATTGGAAATGGAATTCAGGATCAATATTTATTGCAAACATTAGGAACAGATCAAGAGGTAAAAAATGATATAACAGATGAATTTGGTTATATTGTGGAAAATGGGAATGCCGTAAAAATAAAAATCGTAAAGGAAGCGGATGTACATGAAAAAGATATTAGTTAATATACGAGTTCCAAATTTGGAAAAGGGCTATGATGTCTGGATTTCCGATGCAGATACGATAGCGGATGTTAAACTGTTGATTAGTGCAGCAATATCGGAATTGGAACCCCAAATGTACTTTTTGGATCCAGAATGTGTTTTGGCAAGTATAGAAAGAAATCTTGTTTTTCAAAATGATAAAAGCGTAGAAGATATGGGGATTCAGATGGGAGAACAGCTTTTATTAATATGATTCTTATGACACTATAATGTCATAAAAATATATAAAACATAAGGAGGTACCCGATATGGGAAAAAAAATCAAAGTTACTACGGAAGAATTAGAAAAAGCATCAAATTCTTTGAAAAAAATTTCTGAAAGCTATACCGAAATTTATAGAAAAATTTTTCAAGAAGTTGATACTATGGGAGAAGCGTGGCAAGGAGCTGATAATGAAGCTTATGTTGCACAAATCAAAGGTTTTTGTGAGGAGTTGAAGCAAATGGCAGACAAGGTTTTGACAGCTTCAACCACGCTGAAAACCCAGAAAGATAACTATGATAACAGGCAGCAGGAAAACATAACAGCAGTGAAAAAACTTACAAATTAGGAGGCGGTATTGTATGGCAGGACAGATTAGAATTGACACAGATCAGGTAAATGCTGTTGCGCAGACAATTGAAAACTTAAATGGTCAGTTGAAAGAAGAACTTAATAATGCAAAATCAACGATAAAAGGGTTGAGTACCAGTTGGGAAGGAGAAGCGGCAAATGCGGTGATCAGTAGTTTTGATGAATTCTCAGATAAGTATTTTCAGTCTTATTACGATATCATTGATAATTATGTTAAGTTCTTAAGAAATACTGTAGTTCAGGGATATGAGACAACAGAGTCAACAAATACATCACTGGCAGATCAGTTTAAGTAAGAAGTAGCAAGAGAATTCCTGATATATGGTTGACATATATCAGGGCTTCTCTGTAAATGAACCGGAAGGAGGATTTTGATTATGACTGGTGAAAATGAGAAAAATAGTATGTGTCAGGAAATGTGGCGTACTGCTCAGGATTTATCCAGAATTGCAAATGGAATTGAAAAAAACATGCAGGGAATTGATAAAGGAAAATGTGCTGCTGAATTACGTACTATATCAAATCAAATTATGGTAAAACAAAGAAAATTAAAAAATGTAAAAACAAAAAAGGATATATCTGCATTTGGTGGTGGAGGCGGTGGATCCAGATAGAACAGAAAGGAAATAAGTATGGCATATATAAGAGTTGATTTAGATGAATTATCAGGTGCGGTAAAAAAATTGGAACAACAGATTGTAAACGCAGAACAAAAGAAACGAGAGTTAGAAAATAAAATTAGCACATTGGATAATTCGTGGGAGGGAAGTGATGCAGAAACGATGCATCAGATTGTTTCGAAACAATTAGAGCATAAGAAAATGAAAAATGTAATACGAGGATTGGAAAATACACGAAAGCGGTTAAAAGATGCAAGTAAGGCATATCAAAATGTCTGTAATGAAGCAATCTCGTTGGTAAAGAAATTATAGTTTGATATTAAGGGAGGCACTATGAGCAAGATAATAAAAATTAATACTTCTGCAGTATTGGAATATTCCGCACAGTTACAGGATGTTGAAAAAAGATTAAAAATAATTCATAAAAAAATGCCACAGTATATTATCAATGGTTCATTGTCCGGAGAGATAAATGAGGTAAAAGTATGCAGTAAAGTACTGTGGCAGATTGCAGAAAATTTTGAACAAGTGGAAAGACAGTTGTCTCAGGCTCTTTTGCAGTCTGCGGACAAAAAAATATCCGTTGATACTTATATTACAAATAAGTCAAAAGATAAAAAAGAAAAGAAAAAGGAAAAAAATGTTTTCAAAGATTATTACTCTATAATTTCAAAATATGCCGGGGCTAGAGTGGACTCTTGTGTGAAGGAAATGGATAAAGCAAAAAACTGGGAAGAAAAAGTAGTTTCCTGGTATATGTGGGTTCAAAAAGATGTATTAGGAGATGTGAATGGAGTAAAGGATTGGGTAGAAGACATCTATAAAGAAGTTAATGGGGAAGATTTAAAATTATTCCCAAAATGGCTGGATGATTTTCAAGAGAATTTATCCGATGGACAATCATTGATTACTATAGCGACGGCAACAGCGGGATATCTGGAAAATCATAATGGAATGGAAGCATATAAGATAATTGCAAAAGAAAGCTTAAAGACAACTTTGAAAAAAGTAAATAAATATCTGGACGTGGCTAGAGGAATTTCCGGTATAGGAGTAAAATCAACAGTACAGGGAATTATTATTTCAGCGTTGGTGGATATACCATTCCGATATGGAAAAGAAATAGAAGAATTTAGGAAAGATACCACAGGGACCAAGACGGCGGGAAAGGTGTTTGTAAATACATTTGCAGATAGTTTAGTAGGTGCGGTTGCCTCTGAAGCAGAACCTGTATATAAAGTGACGACTGCACTCGCTTATCCGTTGTTTGATCAATTATGTGAAAATTTTGGGTATGATCTGTCTGGAAGTTATGAAAACCTAACCAAAAAAACAGGCTTAGATGCGGTGTTTTCAGCTCAGAAAGAGTTATGGGTGGATATTGTATATAATGGGGCAAAAGAAGGGGCAGCAAAAGGAATTGATAACGGCTATGATGTGGTAAAAAAGGGTTGGGAAAACTGGAAAGCCGGTATGGCAAAAATATTTTAGAAAAGAGGTTAAAGTTTGAAAAAAAGAAATTTTAGACAACCAAGAAACAAAGGACATAGCAAATAAACCACCTAAACAGCTGGTTTAAAAAGTAAATATAGACGCAAC
>QWCN01000714.1_pt1 | contig 56965 bp, 43 predicted proteins | sample 1972711 | NCBI WGS metagenome assembly QWCN01 (sample SAMN09866707, study PRJNA288562) | Human gut metagenome isolate term1_stool, whole genome shotgun sequencing... | isolation source: gut | host: Homo sapiens | place: USA: California
ATGGTAAAGTATAAACCATTTTAAATTGTGTATTATGAGAAAAACGTTTTATGTGTCAGTCGCAGCAATCGCAGTTGCATCAGGTTTGTTTTATTTGGGAAGTTGTACTACAGACTATGAAGAGCCGGGATTATCCAGTTTGGATATCGAAGACCAAATTATGAGGGGAAAACGGCTGAATCCGGAAATAGATATAAATCCAGCCCCATCTTATATACCGCAAGAAGATAGCATGTGTGCTGTTTATGCATTAGTTTCATTATATCCTAAAAGTAAATGGGAATCAGGGATAGGAAGCCTGAATGAGAGGGCAAGTGATTATTATTATGATATGGTGGAATATGCTGAAAAGGAATACGGATATCAACGTGGAACCTCTATGCCTTTTTCTACTACATTGGAAGTCGGGAAACATTTTGGACTGCTGTCTGGTGAGCAATCTTTTGTAGGTTCGGGCCATTCTGCTAATATTCATATGTTTTTTATGCAGAATAAAGGGAAAATAAAAATAGTGAATGTCGCCGGGCATACCGCTAAATTTAAATCTTTTGATTCAAAGACCGGTACTGTTCATTTATATGGGACGGATCCTAAATACAATACATGTAATGTACGTGATGTTATTTCTGTTTTTTATTGAACATAGTTGCCTATGGAGAGGTTTTTATCCCTTTTCTTTGTCGTATGCTTTTCTTTGTCTACGAAAGCAGATGAAGGGAATGGTTTTGTAGAGGGTATATTTCAGTATGCCATAGAGGTGGATGAAGTTTCCGGAGATACTACGGTGGCCGTGTCAAGCATAGACCGCAGAAACCTGACAACTCCGTTTTTTCAAGGAAAGGAACTCAGGATTCCAGGAGTGGTTGCTCATAATGGAAAGACGTATCGTGTGACTGCAATAGGCCGATGGGCTTTTACGCGGTGCGATGACATCGAAAGTTTGATTATTGGTGAGGGGATAGAAGAAGTACGTGAATATGCTTTTGAGGGTTGTACCCAATTACGTTCGGTTTCTTTTCCCAGTACCTTGCAATGGTTGGATAACCTTCCGTTTACAGACTGTTATAATTTGTGTGAAATCAGGGTAGACGAGGGGAATCCCAAGTTTGATTCCCGTGGGAATTGCAATGCCCTCATAGAGACAGGAGAAAACAAGATAGTCCTTGGAGGCAAGAACACAGTCTTTCCTAAAGGGATAAAATTTATCGGGGAAGGTGCATTTGCCAGTCGTGTGGGATTGGAAAACATTGTGATTCCGGAGGGGGTTGTAGAGATTGAAAAAGGAGCATTCTTTAATTGTATTAATTTGAAATCCATTTCATTGCCTCACAGCCTTGAGATTCTTAGGGATGTGTTCCTTGGTTGCAGTAGTTTGAAATCCATTTATATTCCGGAAAAGGTATCAAAGCTTGGCGGTGGAATAGGGGAGGTAGGTTGCTTTGGGAGCGGTTGGTCTTTATCCGGTTGCTTGTCGTTGGATACTGTGATGGTGGATTCGCGTAACAAGGTATATGATTCTCGTGGCAATGCATTGGTGGAAAAGGCTACCGATAAATTGATTTCCGGCTTCCGCAAGTCACGAATCATGGAAGGTGTCCGTGAAATCGGGCCCAAAGCCTTTGTCGGTACGGTTTTTCCTCAGCGGCTTTACATACCGAAAAGCGTTATCAAAGTGAGTCCGTGCGCTTTTGTGGGCTGTGAATTTGGTGCTTCTGTTGCGGTCGATGCGGAAAATCCGGTATATGACTCCCGTGAAGGGTGCAATGGCATCGTAGAGACGGCCACGGGGATATTGGTAAAGGGGGATTGGCGTACTGTGTTTGTGGAAGGTATTACCAGCATTGGGGAATATGCGTTTAATGGTTGTCGTCTGCCTCCGGTTTTTGCCATACCGGAAGGTATCAGGCGTATAGGAAAAAATGCTTTTGCACGTTGTTCAGGGATTCAGACGGTAATTTTTCCGTCTTCTTTAAAAGAAATAGGGAGTTTTGCTTTTTGTGGCAGTTCCCTGCAAACGCTTTGTTGGCAAGGCCATGTGCAGGAAATCAAAAGTTATGTCTTTTCGGATTGCCGGGAACTGTATCTCATCTCAATACCCGAAGGAACGAAAAGGATTGGTTCAGGGGCATTTAACGAATGCCATAACCTGCGTTATGTATCGTTGCCAACCAGTTTGGATTATATTGATGACTATGCTTTTAAAGGCTGTCCTTGCGAAGAATTGGTTAGGAAAAATCATGTTTCAGTCTTGTCATCCGATTATGGACAACGTCAAAGGAGTATTCGTGAGAAAGAATCAAAGTAAGAAATGTTAGGGCAATTTCTTATATGTTCCTTTGGGTAACGATAACTTCTTCGTAATTTTCTTGCGAATTTGTTGTTTATTTGCAGATAATAATTTAACTTTGCCACAAATAAAAGAGAAAATGAAGAATATTGCAACACGCCACCATCATCATCCTAACGGTTAGAAATCGGTAGGCTGTCCCGCGTGTGCCAATAGAAGGATAGAAATGAAGGCTTGCCGATATGAACGGTGAGCCTTTTTTGATAGTTTAAGAATACTTCATTAAAGAAACAGATATGCTTAGAATTGCAGTACAGTCGAAAGGACGTCTTTACGAAGACACCATGGCGCTCCTGGCGGAGGCCGACATCAAAGTGAGTTCATCCAAGCGCACCTTATTGGTGCAGTCCTCCAATTTCCCCGTCGAGGTGCTTTACCTGCGCGACGACGATATTCCGCAGTCCGTGGCGGGAGGAGTGGCCGACTTGGGTATCGTGGGCGAAAATGAATTTGTGGAAAGAGAGGAGGATGCCGTGGTGGTACGCCGTCTGGGCTTCAGCAAGTGCCGCCTTTCGTTGGCCATACCCAAGGTTGTGGATTATTCCGGCCTTTCTTGGTTCGAAGGTAAGAAGATAGCCACTTCCTATCCCAATATCTTGAGAAAATTCATGAAGGAAAACGGAGTGGAGGCGGACATCCACGTCATTACCGGTTCTGTGGAAATCGCGCCCGGTATCGGACTGGCCGACGGTATTTTTGATATCGTAAGCTCCGGTTCCACCTTGGTAAGCAATAACTTGCAAGAGGTGGCCGTCGTCATGAAGAGCGAGGCGTTGCTCATCGCCAACCGGAATATGGATGATGCCAAGAAGGCGATTCTGGACGAATTGCTGTTCCGCATCGAGGCGGTAAAGAGTGCGGAAGACAAGAAATACGTACTGATGAACGTGCCGTCGGACAAGGTGAAAGATGTCGTGTCCGTATTGCCCGGAGCCAAGAGTCCCACGGTGATGCCTTTGGCGCAGGAAGGGTGGAGCAGTGTGCACACCGTCATCGACGAGTCCCGCTTTTGGGAGATTATCTCCAAACTGAAGGAGTTGGGAGCGCAGGGCATTCTGGTCGTCCCCGTGGAGAAGATGATTCTTTGAGCCGGACAGGTTGGTATTTTCATATCAAAAAGAGGAGGACAGCAAATGAATGTGATAAAATATCCGCAAAAAGAAGAATGGGACGAACTGTTGAAACGTCCCGTCATGAACGTGGACACGTTGCGTGAAACCGTATGCAGGGTGTTGGACGACGTGAAGACGGGCGGCGACCGCGCCGTCATGGCCTACGAAAAGCAGTTCGACCATGTGGAACTGGAGCGTCTGGCCGTCACGGAAGAAGAAATGGACGAGGCCGAACGTCTGGTGTCGCCCGAACTGAAGGATGCCTTGCGCTTGGCGCACGACAATATAGGGAAGTTCCACGCTTCCCAACGCTTTGAAACGACGAAGGTGGAAGTCCGTCCCGGGGTGACCTGCTGGCAGAAAGCCGTTCCCATAGAACGGGTGGGGCTTTACATACCCGGAGGGACGGCACCGCTTTTCTCCACGGTGCTGATGCTGGCCACACCGGCCAAGATTGCCGGATGCCGTGAAATCGTGCTTTGCACGCCTCCGGGACGCGACGGCAAGGTGCATCCTGCCATCCTTTGCGCAGCCCGTGTGGCCGGAGTGAACCGTATTTTCAAGGCAGGCGGCGTGCAGGCCATCGGCGCCATGGCCTACGGTACGGAAAGCGTGCCCAAAGTGTATAAGATATTCGGCCCCGGCAATCAGTACGTCATGGCGGCCAAGCAGCAAGTGTCGCTTCATGATGTGGCCATCGACATGCCTGCCGGACCTTCGGAGGTGGAGGTATTGGCTGACGCCGGTTCCAATCCGGTATTCGTGGCGGCCGACTTGCTTTCGCAGGCCGAGCATGGCGTGGACAGTCAGGTCTTGTTGGTGACGACTGACGAAGCTTTGGTCGGCAAGGTACAGGACGAAGTGGAACGCCAGTTGGCTGCCCTTCCGCGCAAGGAAATCGCGGAGCAGGCATTGGCCCACAGCAAACTCGTCGTGGTGCGCGACATGGACGAGGCACTGGAACTGACCAACCGCTACGCGCCCGAACATCTGATTATCGAAACGGCCGATTACATGCAGGCCGCCGAACAGGTGGTCAATGCAGGCAGCGTGTTCCTCGGTTCTTATACGCCGGAGAGTGCGGGGGATTATGCTTCGGGCACAAACCATACGTTGCCTACCAACGGTTATGCCACGGCTTATAGCGGTGTCAACTTGGACAGCTACCACCGTAAGATTACGTTTCAGGAACTTACGCCGCAGGGGGTCCGTGCCATCGGCCCGGCCGTGGAACTCATGGCGGCGGGCGAGCATCTCGATGCACACCGCAACGCCATGACCGTAAGATTGGAATCCATTAAAACCGAAATGAAATGAGCATGAAACCTTTGCAAAAACTGGTGCGCCCGAACATCTGGGCGTTGAAGCCGTACAGCTCGGCCCGTGACGAATACAAGGGTGCGGCGGCTTCCGTCTTTCTCGATGCGAACGAGAATCCTTACAATGCCCCGTACAACCGCTATCCCGACCCTTTGCAACTGGAGGTGAAAGAGATGTTGGCTCCCGTCAAAGGCGTGAAGCCCGGACAAATCTTTCTCGGTAACGGCAGTGACGAAGCCATCGACTTGGCATTCCGGATTTTCTGCGAACCGAAGACGGACAACGTGGTGGCGATAGCTCCTACTTACGGTATGTATAAAGTGTGTGCGGACATCAACGACGTGGCCTATCGCCCCGTATTGTTGGACGACGGTTTCCGGTTGGATGCCGGCAAATTGCTGGCTGCTGCGGACGAACACACGAAACTGATATTCCTTTGTTCGCCGAACAACCCTTCGGGAAACGACTTGGAACGGGAGGAAATCGTCAAGGTGCTTGAGCGTTTTCCGGGGATGGTGGTCATCGACGAGGCCTACGCCGACTTTTCCGAACAGAAACCGTTCCGCGAAGAACTGGAGACATATCCGAACCTTATCGTGCTCAACACGTTTTCCAAGGCATGGGGGAGCGCGGCCATCCGCTTGGGCATGGCCTTTGCCTCCGAAGAGGTCATCTCTTTATTTAATAAGGTGAAGTACCCTTACAACGTGAACCAACTGACCCAGCGTCAGGCTGTGGAGATATTGAAGAAGCGTTTCGATGTGGACAAGTGGGTGAAGACGTTGCTGCGCGAACGCGGGCAGGTCATGGCGGCCTTTGCCGAACTGGATATCTGCGAGAAGATTTATCCGACGAATGCCAATTTCTTTCTGGCGAAAGTCAAAGGAGCCGATGCGATATACGCCTATTTGGTGAAGAACGGCATTATCGTGCGCAACCGTTCGAGAGTGGAACTTTGCGGCGACTGCCTGCGCGTGACTATCGGTACGCCGCAGGAGGACAACAGCCTGTTGGGCGCGTTGCGTTCTTACAAACCGGAGACGATAAAATGAACATCATGAAAAAAGCCTTGTTTATAGACCGCGACGGCACTTTGATAAAAGAGCCGGCGGACGAGCAGATAGACGCGTTCGAGAAACTGGCGTTCGTGCCAGGCGTGATGCGCAATCTGGCATTTATCCGCCAGAAACTGGATTACGAGTTTGTCATGGTGTCCAACCAAGACGGGTTGGGCACGGAAGCCTTCCCTGAAGACACCTTTTGGCCGGTGCACAATCTGATGATGCGCACCTTGGAGGGAGAGGGCGTAACGTTCGACGATGTGTTGATAGACCGCAGTTTCCCGAAAGAGAATTTGCCCACGCGCAAGCCGGGTACGGCCATGTTGGGACGTTACACTTCGGGCGATTACGACATGGCGGCCTGTTGGGTCATCGGCGACCGTGAGACGGACGCGCAGTTGGCCCTGAATCTCGGTTGCCGTGCCTTGATTCTGAAGGAGAAGGACGAGGACGCCTTTACGGACGAGCGCATCCGCTACGTGGACAGTTGGGACCGCATTGCCGAAATCCTTTTTGCCGGAGAACGCAAAGCCCGTGTGCGCCGCACGACCAAGGAAACCGACATCGAGGTACGCTTGGATTTGGACGGTAGCGGCCGGTGTGATATCCGTACGGGATTGGGATTTTTCGACCACATGCTGGAGCAGATTGGCAAGCATGGCGGAATGGATTTGTATATCCGCACGGAAGGCGACTTGCAGGTGGACGAACACCACACGATAGAGGACACGGCCTTGGCTTTGGGAGAGTGTCTCTTGCGTGCCTTGGGCGACAAGCGCGGCATCGAACGCTACGGCTATTGCCTGCCCATGGACGACTGCCTGTGCAGCGTGGCTCTCGATTTCGGCGGGCGGCCTTGGTTGGTGTGGGAGGCCGAGTTCCGTCGCGAGAAAGTGGGCGACGTGCCTACCGAGATGTTCTTCCACTTCTTCAAGAGCCTGAGCGACGCGGCGCGGATGAACTTGAACATCAAGGCCGAAGGCGTGAATGAGCACCATAAGATAGAGGGAATTTTCAAGGCTCTGGCCCGTAGCCTGAAGATGGCGGTAAGGCGCGACATCTATCATTACGAGCTGCCTTCAAGTAAGGGTGTCCTCTGACGTGAAGTTCATATCTTTTACAGAAAAGACGGGGCTGCGGAAGGCGTGACGCCGTCTTGCTGAGAACGGAAAATCGTTTGGCGCAGAACTGTAAATCAATCGGCTGAGATTGATTTACAGTTCTGCGGTTGTTTTTTTAGGGTTGTATAGTGTTGGGTATGAATGTGTTATTGGGCGTTAACTTCTTTTCGAGGAGGAAACTGGGGCTTTTTGATTTTATTGACAGAATTAAAAAGTTTAGGTGAAAAGTCCTCAAACATGGCAGTCTGTTGAGTTATTTATGTATTTTTGTATCATCTTATGGATTAACCTAATAAAATAGAACCCATGAAAAAGAACCGGATTTTGTTTTTTGCTTGCTGCTTGGCTTTAGGAGGCAGCACAACGGATTTGTATGCCCAACGGACGATGGACAAGTTGGGACGCGGACTCGTGGCAACCGTTACTCAAAGCGGAAGCGGAAACTTCGTGAGCTGGCGTGTGCTGGGCGAAGAGTACTACGACGTGACTTACAACCTTTATGCCGACGGTGTGTTGGTAGCCAAAGGACTGTCTGCAAGTAACTACGTCCATACGGGAGGGACGGCCGAAACCCGATATACGGTGGCTCCTGTGGTGAAAGGCAAGGAAGGGGAACAGTGCGACCCCATCACACGTTTCACGGAATTCAGTTTCTATTCCCTTACAGGACAAAATACAGGATTCCTCCGAGTTCCGGGTGCAGAGATGAAAGGACGTAATGGCGAGGACCTGACAGAAAACTATATGTTCAATGATGCCGTGTTGGCCGATGTCGATGGAGACGGGATGCCAGAGATTATCGCCAAACGTCTTTATACGGGTACTCCCGGGGTGACGGACGTGGCCAATACTTCGGCTTACAACCGCATTGAGGTGTACAACGTCAAGGGAGAGCGGCTATGGTACATTGATATCGGTCCGAACATGCAGTCGGGACCCGATGAACAGTTCGATGCCGTAGCTTTCGATTGGGATGAAGACGGCAGGGCCGAAGTGCTGATGCGTGGGGCGGACAATATGATTGTCCATCATCCAGACGGCACGGTCACGGAAGTGGGCAATATGTCCCATGATATCCGTAAGATTAACAATACCGAATATTCCATGCCCGATAACGAGTATTTGCTCTATATGGAGGGTGCTACGGGCAAATTGTACGAAATCGGGGAAAACGGAGAGAAATGGATGCCTTACCCTTGCAAACGGTTGGAACCGGGCGAGACGGACTGGACGGCCGCTTGGGGCGACGGCACGGGGCATCGTGCCACCAAACACTATTTCGGTGCGCCTTATCTGGACGGTCGGCATCCTTCCATTTTCGTCGGACGCGGTTGCTACACGCGTCACAAGTTTTATACTTTCGACGTAGACCCTGCTACGCATAAGCTGACGGAACGTTGGAATTGGGTATGCAGTGTGGGAGGTCCGTGGTTCGGGCAAGGTTACCACAACTTCGGTGTGGCCGATGTGGACATGGACGGACGGGATGAAATCGTGTTCGGCTCGATGGTAATTGACGATAATGGAAAGGGATTGAGTACCACTGGACTCGGGCATGGCGACGCACAGCACTGCGCCGATTTGGATCCTTACCGTTTCGGGCAGGAGATGTTTGCCTGTAACGAAACTTCCCCGGCCATGAATTACCGGAATGCCACCACATCGGAACTGTATTACCGTTTGCAAAGTACCAGTGACGACGGGCGTGCGTTGGCCGGCAAGTTCTATAAGGATTATCCGGGTTGTCAAGGGGCAAGCAGCCAGTCGGGCGTTATCAGCCTCACGGCAGACAAGCCGTTGCCCGATGTCGCGGGATGGGATCTGAATTTCCGTATCTATTGGGACGGCGACCTCTGCGAGGAAGTGCTCAACAGTCCCGGAACGGCGCGTCAGCCCAAAATCGACAAACCCGGAGTGGGGCGTATTTTCTTGGGGAACGGTGCCATGAACAATGATTCTAAAAACAACCCATGCGCCACGGGTGACCTCTTCGGTGACTGGCGAGAGGAACTACTCGTACGCGACGGGAAAGACTTGCTGATTTACATGACCAACTATCCGACGGATTTCCGTATCCCCACTCTCTGGCACGATCATCAATATCGGCAGGGCATGGTGTGGGAAACCATCGGTTACAACCAGCCTCCCCACCTGAGTTATTTCTTGGGCGAACTGGAGGGCATCACCGTGGCTCCGCCGCCGCTCACCACGGAGGGGCGTACGCAGATTGCGAATGGGGGCAATATTACTACGGCACACAACGGTAGCCAGGTGCTTGTGTTCGACAATGCGGACACGCGAGTGGCAGTGGAGTCCGGTGCCGAACCATGGGTGGCTGTGTTCAACGTGCCTTCGTGGGTGAAAGGAACGGCACCGAGCGATTGTACCACGAAAGACGTGCCTATCGATTATGACTATTATACTTGTACGGTGACGGGTAGCGGGTTCAGTGGGGCCACACGCTTGGTCAAGCAGGGCGAAGGTACATTGGTGCTGCCGGACGTGGAGATGACCCATCGCGGCAATACGGATGTGTGGAACGGGACGCTCGTTTTCAACGGGACGATGAAACAGTCCTCCCTTTGGCTTAACCGCCATACGTCGCTCCGCTCCTCCGGTACTTTCCGTAGCATCAAGGCGGACTATAATGCCACGGTCTATCCGGGCGGTGACGGACAGGTCGGCACGATTACGACGGACTCCGCGACGCTGGGTTTCGGTTCGCGCGTGGTCTTTGATTTGAAGAATGACTTTACTTCCGACCGTCTCGATGCTAAGGTGCTTACTGTCGAAACGAAGTCGTGGAAATACGGGCCGAAGTATTTGGCGCCGGTATTTGAGTTCCGGGGCGAGAATGTGCAGCCCGGACGTTATCCGATAGGCACGGCAGCTACGATCAAGGGGGAACTTTCCAGTATCCTCATCGAGGGTATCAGTTCTCAGATGAGTGCCCGGTTGGTGTTGGAAGACGGTACGCTGTATCTTGCCCTAAGTGACGTGCGTGCTGCATCCGATGTGGTTTGGAACGGTTTGAACAGCAATATTTGGGACTTTGGCCAAAGCGAGAATTTCACCTTGGCAGAAGAGGCCGAACCCGTATTTTTCGTGACGGGCGACAGGGTTTTGTTCGACGATACGGCCGAACGCAGGAGTGTGAGCCTTTCCGGCAGTATCGAAGCCGAGAGCGTCACTGTGGACAATACTTTGAATTATGCTTTCAGCGGGACGGGTGCCCTTGCGGGCCATACGGCATTGGTGAAACGCGGCAGCGGCATGCTGACCATCAGCAACGACAATACGTATACAGGCGGTACGCGCATCAGTGGCGGTACGGTATCGGTGAATATGTTGAGCAACTCCACACGGGCTTACGGAGGTCTGGGTGGGGTGGTGGAATCGGCCGACCTCTTCGTCATAGAGAACGGTGCCACGTTGCGGACGACGGAGACTGTTACCCAAGGCTCTCCCATGAAGATGGAAGGCGAAGATGGCGGCTGCGTTGAGAATCTCAAGGATTTCATCATCGAAACCCCGGTGGAGGGTACGCTACTCACCAAGAAAGGAGACGGATGGATGAAACTGAACACGGCCTGTCCTTCGTTGGAACGCCTTGCCCTCGATGGTGGTACCGTGCAGTGTGTGGCTTGCGACAAGCCTGCGCGGACGGTGGAGTTCCGTTCCGGCACGTTGTATGAAAATACAGGTTCAAGTTATGCCATTCATGTGCCGGAAGGCGGTAGCGGTACGTGGTCGTTGGCCAACCGTTCGACTTATACCAATAAGATAACGGGCGAAGGTACGCTTACGATATACTGTGCAGTGGAACACGGTAATGGTTGGTTTGCCACCCGCACGCCGGTGGCTGTCAATTTGGCCCAGTTTACAGGGACAATCAATGCCACGGCAGACATGGCCGACACTTATCCGCGTTTTACGCTCAATACGTCTTCGGGTATGCCGGACGGAACGCTTAATATCACCGAAGGAGTAACTGTGCAAAACACCGGGCGGACTTTCCGCATTGGGAAGCTGGCCGGAAAAGGTGCGTTGGGCGGTTATGCTTCTTTTGCCAATGACGGGGCTACGGGTGTCAACACGTGGCAGGTGGGATGTGACGATGATTTCGCTTGGGCCGGAACCGTAACAGCCAATTCTAAATTTGAGAAAGTGGGCAGCGGCAAGATGACGGTCAGTGGAGTATGGGACAATACGGGCGAAGTGGCCGTGAAGGAAGGTACGCTTTGCCTGAATGACCGCTCGGCAGAAAATGCTATGCTGGGAAGCGGAGAACTCTCGGTTGAGGACGGTGCGGTGTTGTGTGGCTTGGGTAAATTGGGTAATGCTTCGGTCACGGTGGAACGTGGCGGACGCTTGTATTCCGGTACGCGTGAGGGGGCTTCTTCCGGAACGTTGGATTTCTCTGGCAAGAGGCTTACGGTCAGTGCCGGTGGGGAGGTAATGTTCAATGTGGCCTCTAAAGTACGCTGTACGACCTTGGAAGGAATAAGCTCGTTCTCCGTGCGTGGTACGCTGAAAGTGTCGGTACGTGAAAGGCTCGAACTGGAAGCCGGGGATGAGTTTCAACTGTGGACTGCAAACCGGACGGTGCTCTCTTCCGCCTGCACGCTGGATTTGGATAGCCCCGGGGAAGGATTGGAATGGGATACTTCTGCGTTGGAAGACGGTGTCCTGAAAGTGAAAACCGCGACGGGTATTACGGGGGTGGTTTCCGGTGAGCCGGTAGATTGCGTGGTTTATACGTTGGATGGAGCACGTGCGGGATATTTTACCTGCATGCCGTCGGAAGTCAGGGAGTATATGGAAGAGAATGGATTTAGGCCTGGTATGTACATGGTTAAGATGACCCAAGGTCAGCGGACGGTGAGCCGTAAAGTAACTGTGGACTGACGGGGCATGCCGCACAGTTGGAAATTGTACGGCGTAGCATTCTTTAACATAGAATCAAGGGAAATACACTGTAATGATTACAAATATGAACGTTTTTATCCGTATCTTTGAAACGTTAGAAAAGTTATAGATTTAAATTCAAAATTTTAAAAAGAAAAGTTATGGGGAAGAGTATTAAAGGTACGCGTACGGAAAAGAATCTGATGATTTCTTTTGCCGGTGAGTCTCAGGCCAGAATGAGATACACTTACTTTGCCAGTGCGGCAAAGAAAGAGGGTTATGAACAGATTGCGGCTATATTTACGGAAACGGCCGACCAGGAAAAAGAACATGCAAAACGTATGTTCAAGTGGCTGGAAGGCGGTATGGTAGAGATTACGGCCAGCTATCCGGCCGGTGTAATCGGTACTACCATGGAGAACCTGAAGGCTGCGGCTGCCGGAGAACACGAAGAGTGGTCGTTGGATTATCCTAAGTTTGCAGACATTGCGGACGAAGAGGGTTTTCCTGCCATTGCTGCGATGTATCGTATGATTTCTGTGGCGGAAAAGGGGCACGAAGAGCGTTATCTGGCTTTGTTGAAGAACTTGGAGGAATTCAAAGTGTTCGAGAAGGACGGTGAGACGGTATGGCAGTGCCGCAACTGCGGTTATATCCATGTGGGTAAAGAAGCTCCGCAGATGTGCCCGGCTTGCTTGCATCCGCAGGCTTACTTCGAAGTGAAGAAAGAGAACTATTAATCGTTTGCCGTATTTTTACGGAAAACGAACGAGGCTTTCCGGTTCTTTCCTGATAAATGGGTTCAGGGAAGAACCGGATTTTTTATGCAAGAGGAATTTAACACACCTTGCTATTTAGGGTTATTTTTAAGTTTTTCGAAGGGTGTTATTGCTCTTATAATGCAAAGAGACTTTTGTTCTTCTGAAAAATGGGTAAAAGGAACATCTATTATAAGGTGGTTTGTTGAAGGGGAGATTTTAATTCGTTTCTTTGCAATCAACAACAAAGATACATTATGATACCAGACGAAAAAACCATCAAATCACGCAGTATGAGCGTTTACAAGACATTGTCGAATTTATTGCGGTGTACGTTCGACGAGTTACAAAACCAATGTAAGTTAGGAACTACGGAATTGTGCCTGAGCATTGCCCGTCTGATGCAGGAGCATAAGATTAAGCAAGAACGTGAAGGAGACAATGTGTATTATATGTTGGCTTATTAATAAGTTTTAGTCGATAGGCAATAATAAAGGGGACGCTAGAAAACGTCCCCTTTATTGGTTTTATGCAGTCTATGTTCAGTGATTACTTGTTCAGAGCCAAAGACACGTTTACGGCACAAGCTACCGTACAACCTACCATCGGATTGTTACCGATACCCAGGAAGCCCATCATTTCCACGTGAGCGGGAACGGATGAAGAACCTGCAAACTGAGCGTCTGAGTGCATACGGCCGAGCGTATCCGTCATACCGTAAGAAGCCGGGCCGGCAGCCATGTTGTCCGGGTGCAAGGTACGGCCTGTACCGCCACCTGAAGCTACTGAGAAGTAAGGCTTGCCTGCCAATACGCGCTCTTTCTTGTACGTACCGGCTACAGGGTGCTGGAAGCGGGTCGGGTTGGTAGAGTTACCCGTGATAGATACGTCTACGTTTTCCTTCCACAGGATAGCCACACCTTCGCGCACATCGTCTGCACCGTAGCATTTTACCTTAGCACGAGGACCGTCTGAGTAAGCGGTTTCTTTCACTACGTTCAGTTCGCCCGTGTAGTAGTCGAATTTCGTTTGTACGTAAGTAAAGCCGTTGATACGTGAGATAATCATGGCGGCATCCTTGCCCAAACCGTTCAAGATGCAACGCAACGGGTTCTTACGAACTTTGTTGGCCATTTCGGCAATCTTGATGGCACCTTCGGCAGCAGCGAAAGATTCGTGGCCGGCCAAGAAGGCGAAACACTGCGTCTCTTCGCGGAGCAGACGGGCTGCCAAGTTTCCGTGTCCGATACCTACTTTACGGTCGTCGGCCACAGAACCCGGAATACAGAAAGCCTGCAAACCGATACCGATAGCTTCGGCAGCGTCGGCTGCATTCTTGCATCCCTTCTTCAATGCAATGGCAGAACCTACCACGTAAGCCCACTTTGCATTTTCGAAGCAAATCATTTGGGTTTCTTCGCAAGTCTTGTAAGGATCCAAACCAGCTTCTTCACAGATTTTGTTAGCCTCTTCAATATCTTTGATACCGTTTTCGTTCAATGCAGCCAAAATCTGCTTGATACGACGGTCCTGACTTTCAAATTTCACTTCTCTAATCATAATCTGGTTCCTCCTTATTATTCTTTACGTGGGTCAATAGATTTAACAATTCCCTGTTCCGGTTTTGTACGGCCGTATGTGCCTGTCACAGACTTCAAAGCTTCGTCTGCGGGTACACCTTTCTTGATGGCCTCCATAAATTTACCCATGTGTACGAATTCGTAACCACATACCTGGTCGTCCTTGTCGAGGAACATTTTGGTGATGTAACCTTCAGTCAACTCCAAGTAACGTGTACCTTTGGCCAAAGTACCATAAAGGGTACCGGTCTGGCTACGCAGTCCCTTACCCAAATCTTCCAATCCGGCACCGATCATCAAACCGCCTTCAGAGAAAGCAGACTGTGTACGGCCGTAAACAATCTGGAGGAACAATTCGCGCATGGCTGTGTTGATGGCATCGCAAACCAAGTCGGTGTTCAATGCTTCCAGAATCGTCTTGCCCGGAAGGATTTCAGAAGCCATAGCTGCTGAATGGGTCATACCGGAACAACCGATAGTTTCCACCAGACATTCTTGGATGACACCTTCTTTTACGTTCAGCGTCAGTTTGCAGGCACCCTGCTGGGGGGCACACCATCCGATACCGTGAGTCAAACCTGAGATGTCTTTGATCTCCTTTGCCTGTACCCATTTGCCTTCTTCAGGAATGGGGGCTGGTCCGTGGTTCGGGCCTTTGGCAACACAACACATGTTTTCTACTTCGTGTGAATAAACCATAATTATACTAATTTATTATAGGTAATATAATGAGATTCTTATTAAAAACCTTCATCTTTTTGCGCTGCAAAGATAATCAATTTTTAGTATTTCATTAAAAGCCGATACCAACTTTTTGGGGCTGGTTTATGATTTTTATCACTTATATGAGGTATAGGGCGCTTGGGCGGATATTGGGGGGATTGCTTTTCCGCAATTTTACATGAGAATGAAAAAACTTTTAAAATAGAAATGCCAAATGAATTATTTTTTATATTTTTGCCGAATGATTATCCCTTCTTGTAGGAGCGGCCATTTTTGAGTGTACTTTCACTTTATGTACAAAAGCGATGCCGCATCGGAGGGAAGCAATAGGCAAACCGAGGAACTTAAATTTTCAGGAATGTCTGTTTGATTTTTCTACCTTTACGTGGGTGTTATGGCAAAGGCTTGGATGAAGTATCCGCTTGGTGTACGGATTCTGAGAATATGTTAGGGATTCCTCGGGAATGTTGAAAGGTACGTGATGAAACGGAAATGAAATAAAAGGGAGGACTTGGAATGGATTTTTTGAAAAGGCTTTATCCTATTGGTATACAGACGTTTGAAAAAATAAGGAACGGTAATTACTTGTATATAGACAAGACGGAATACGTCTACCGTATGGCGCATTCCGACTCAAATTACATATTCCTGAGCCGTCCGCGCCGTTTCGGAAAGTCGCTGTTGACAAGTACTTTGGAAGCCTATTTTGAAGGGCGTAGAGAACTGTTTAAGGGTTTGGCTTTGGAGAGGTTGGAAACGGAATGGACGGAATATCCCGTCCTGCATTTCGACATGAGTACGGCGAAGCACGTGGATAAGGAAGACCTGATTTTGGAACTGGAGAAGAAACTGCTGAGATATGAAGCCCTTTACGGGCGCGGTGAAGGGGACGTCAAAGTCAACCAACGTTTGGAGGGACTGATTCAAAGGGCTTACGAACAGACAGGCCGTCAAGTAGTGGTGCTCATCGATGAATACGATGCGCCCTTGCTCGACGTGGTGCATGAAGAAGAGAACCTGCCTGTCCTCCGCAACATCATGCGTAATTTTTATAGTCCGCTCAAAGCCTGCGACCCTTACCTACGTTTCGTCTTCCTGACGGGAATCACCAAGTTCTCGCAACTGAGCATTTTCAGTGAGTTGAACAATATTAAGAATATCAGTATGCTACCGGAATATGCCGCCATCTGCGGCATCACGGAGGAGGAGATGGCCACACAGATGGACGAGGATCTGGATATTTTAGCCGGGCGGTTGAACGTGAATCGCGAAGAGGTCGTAAAGAAGCTAAAAGCCCATTACGACGGTTACCATTTCACATGGCCCTCGCCGGACATCTACAACCCTTTCAGCCTGTTGAACGCCTTCGCCGACGGGCGGTTGGATTCTTATTGGTTCGGCAGCGGCACGCCCACTTACTTAATTGAAGTGCTGAACAGATTCGGTGTGTTACCCTCTAAAATAGGGGGTAACGAGGCTGTGGCGGCTGATTTTGACGCACCGACCGAACGGATGCAAAGCATCACTCCCTTGTTGTACCAAAGCGGCTATGTCACCATCAAGGGGTACGATGAAATGTTCCAAATTTATACGTTGGACATCCCGAATGCGGAAGTAAGGATAGGTTTGATGCGCAGTCTTATACCTTATTATGTGACACGTGACACACAGTCGACCAATACCACGGTGGTTAATTTAGCTCGTGCCTTGGTGCGCGGCGACATGGACGGGATGCTGTGTCTGCTGCAGACCTTCCTTTCCACGGTGCCTTATTGCGACCGTACGGACTACGAAGGCCATTATCAACAGATGCTCTACATCATCTTCAGTCTCCTTGGCGCGTACGTGGACGTGGAAGTACGTACCCCGATGGGACGGGTGGACATGGTGATGTGCACGGCTACTACGCTCTACATCGTGGAACTGAAACTGAACCAATCTGCCGAGGCCGCCATGCAACAGATCGACCTAAAGAACTATCCCGAACGCTTTGCCCTGTGCGGCCTGTCCGTGGTGAAGGTTGGCATCAACTTTGACATGGAACGGCATACACTGAAAGATTGGATGATCACGAGATAAAAGGGATGGGAGGGAGTCTCGGTTGGAAACCCTTCATGTCCCTATACACTCCACCCTAAGATTTTGCAAAAACATCCTTCATCCTTCAGGATATGTGGTAAATATCTATTATATAACATATTACGGTCTGAACGATGAAATGCCCATCTTTCAGTTCCCTTTCATGGCTGAGAGCCGTCAAACGCTCTGCGCCAAACGATTTTCCAATCTAAGCCAAATGATTTTTCATTCTCAGCCGATTGATTTACCGTTCTCTTCCAAAGGAAATGAAACGTGGCTGAAAGATGCCTGAAACATCCTTCAGGTTATAACTTCAAAATAATGAGTGAATTAACATATATCCTGAAAGATGAAGGATGTTTTTGCGAAAATCCTGTGTAGGAGAAATGTGCGGGGGATAATGGATTTCTGGTAAGAACATTTTGTCCACACTGATTTTCTACAGTACCTAAATTTACTATGAAGACACCCGTTATCAGATTGTGGAGGCGGATCGAATGAAGCGTGTATTTTAGTCTTTACTATAATGGTCGTTGATAAGAAAAGATAGCTTCCAATACAATAGCTCTGTATATTAGGATGATTGTAGTAATGGTAATCAACTTCTATATGTCGAGGGTCGTATTGGATGTATTAGGGGGAATAGATTTTGGAAGTGATACGACGTGATTATTCATGGGAGAAACTGGTGGATGAGCATGAAGAATACTTCAAATGGATGTTGTCACAACGAAAAGGCGGCTAACGTTTGTCCGCAGTTGTGAGAATTGGTATGAAAAACAAATCCCCGTGAAAACTTCAACATCGTTTTCACGGGGATTTGTTTTGAGGCAAGGGGGATTTACAAGGGTTTCACCCCTTCAGCAGTGGGAGGAATCGGCTTGATGCTGCCATCTGCATTATATTCCATCGGTTCGGCTATGACAGAGCGGCTGTAACTGGTGCCGGTAGTCAGACCGCCATTATGGCTGATGAATATCCATTGTCCTTTGAAGTTCACGATGGCCGGATGGGTTGTGTTGCTGTTTCCGGCTATTTCTGAAATTATCCCTTTCGTTTCATACGGGCCTTCAATGTGGTCGGCTACGGCGTAGGCTATTTTTTCCGGCCATTCGCTGGCGTATGTGAGGTAATATTTGCCATTGTATTTGTGAATCCACGGTGCCTCAGTGAAAGGATGGCTTTCGTCGATATGGATGCGTTTCACCTCTCCTTCTGTTTCTATCATGTTGTCTTTCAGTTTCACGATGTAGCATTCGCGGTTGCCCCACGTGAGGTAAGCCTGTCCGTCGTCGTCGATGAATACGGCAGGGTCGATACAGACCCAACTGTGGTGGGAATCGAAACAGTCTTTGTTGGTGAGCAGCGGCTTGCCTAAAGCATCTTTGTAAGGGCCGGTGATTTTGTCGGATACGGCTACGCCGATACCGCACCAGTTGGTACTGACATACCAATAGTATTTGCCGTTGCGTTCAGCCACATGTCCGGCGTACGCCTGTTTACTGGTAGCCCATTTGAAATCTTCTACTTTCAAGGGGACTGGGTATTGTGTCCAATGCTTCATGTCGGTAGTGGAGAACACGAGCCAGTCTTTCATCACGTAGCCGCTTTGGTTGCCGTTTTGGTCACGTCCGGCAAAAAGCCACAGTGTGTCCCCTTTGACGAGTGCGGCGGGGTCGGCTGTATGGATGTGGCGGACAATGGGGTTGCCTTGGCTTTCAAACTCGTATTTGACTACGTAGCCCCACTTTTCTTGCAAACGTTGCAATTCGTCACGGGTCAGTGAAATGACGGAACCGTGGCGCGGGAAAAAGTCCTTGGTGAACGCTTTGGGTTCGGAGAAATGGTAAAGGTCCGTACTGGTCTGGTATTCATATCGTCCGCTGGTGTACATGTCGTACATCAATACGTATTCGTCTTTTCCGTTCAGTTTGAAGATGCTCGACCCCTCCACGGGCGTCTTTCCGGCGTAAGCGTCCAGATACTTGAAGTCCTCTTTCCACTTTCCTTTCAGGCTTTTCGAGGTGGCTTGTTGGATGCCGTTCTTGATTTCCTTGCCGTTCTCGTCTTTGGTATTGCCTTTATAGAAAAGGTGGTAGGTACCGTCTTTTTCGATGATGTCGTTGTCTATGCTGCCGTATTTGGCAGAGAAAAGCTGTTTCGGCTCGCTTTCAAAGCCCGTGAAGTCCTTGTTGGCGTATGCGTAATAAGTGATGAGGCTTTTGCGGTCGTTGCGTTGCAAGGTAAAATAAATCATATATTTTTTGGCCTTGCGGTCGTAAATGGTCTGAGGAGCCCATACCCAATAAGCATCACCGAAATGTTTCGGATAATCTTTGGACAGATTGATTTTGGCGTGTTTCCAATGAAGTAGGTCGTCCGAACTCAGGAGTACGATGCCTGGGTTTTCGTTCCAACCGTTTTTGGCGGTATTCATGTCCGTGGCTACGATGTAAAAGCGTCCGTCTTCACCGCGCAGGATGTGCGGGTCGCGGATACCGCCACTTTCGCTGATGGTGTCGGAAGCGATGACGGGGCGGTTTTCGTTAAGCGCGCGCCAGTTCACTCCGTCGTCGCTGAGGGCGAAACGCAAGTGTTCCTGTTGCTTGGCATCTCCTCTTCCTTCGAAATAGGCAAAAAGATATCCCTCAAAATTAGCCGGTGTTTCGGTTCGATTCGGTGTTGTCTTTCCGTGGCTCATGGTTGTAGCTAATAACAGAGCGGCAATGATGGTTTGTTTTTTCATGTGACTGTTGTTCTTTTAAGTGTAATGTTTTTCTGTCATTTTCAGCGGCAAAACTATGAATAAAATATTGTACAAGCAAGAAAACGGGCGAAAAAGGTGTTAAATATACACGTGTTATTCCTTTTAGACGTCGTTTTGTAGAACGATGTATTTATGAGGACTTTCCGGTTTTAGCCGTAAGCGAAATGGTCCACGATGAAGTTCGGCATCCAGACGCAAAGTCCCAGTCCGATGAGCAAGGCTGCAAAGACCGCTAACGTAGTCTTGTCTTTCCATGACGGGAGGAGTGTGGCACGGCGCATGCGAAGGTAGGTCAGCAGGTAGCCAAACAAGATGAGGAAGATGGGAATACCGAATGTCCAGCCGTACACCCATTGTTGTGCGGTATTATGGTAAACGAAATCCGGTCCGATGAAATAAAATACGGTACAGAAAAATGTAAAATAGTACATCAAGGACGTGAGCAACACGAGGCTCAGCGTTTTTTGGAAGGGTTTCTTCTGCCAATAGGTACCGCCTAAAATGAACAAGGCTTGCAGGCCGTAGGCTTGGAGGATGGCTAAGGGCAGGTACACGTCACATTCGCTACTTAACCATGGGACGGGGAACGACAACGAGACTTCAGGATAGAGGAAATGTATGAAACCGATACGGGTGAAGTCGGCCAATACGGTGGCTAAACAAAAGATAGGGAAGGATATGATGGAGATTCTGAACCATCTCACAATAAACTTCTCGGCATTTGAAACCGGGAAAGTCAGGTCGGCGATGTAATCCTTCCGGTATTTTGATGTCTTGAAAAAAGTGCTGCCCGCAAAGGCCATGAAGAAATCGAAATACAGCACGGCCGTGAAGACAATGGAAAACCAACAGTCGTCTTTCCCGGACAAGGCGTTCTCCATAATCAATTGGTAGCTGTTGTTGTCGGTTTCCATGCCTTGCCGTACTTGTTCCAATGCCACGACCACAGAGTGCGTTTTGGTGAAATCCATCCAGATGAAGAGCAGGGTCATGATACCGTAGGGGATGATGAAATAATAATAGAGTTGTGCGGCGTTTTCGCTCCGATCTTTGCGGAAATATTGGAGGAGGCGTTGGGCGTTCAATGTATTCTTGTTCATGATAAGGGTTTTTAAAGGTTGGACATAGTGTCAGAGGTGTCTGACAAATACTGCCGGTAAAGGGTTTCGAGTTCTTCCGCCGTGATGCCGATGGAACGGGCTTGCCGGAAGAAATCGTAGAGTTCTTCATTCATGAAACTTTCCCTGCGAAACGAACGGATGCGTTCCGATGCGCCCGGTTCCACGAAATAACCTATGCCACGTTGCATGCGGATGACAGAGCGGGATTGCAGGAAGTCGTAAGAGCGCATGGCCGTATTGGCGTTCACCTCCACCGTGGCGGCGTAATCGCGCACGGAAGGGATACGGTCGTTTTCAGCGTACCGTCCTTGTAGTATTTCATCGCAGATACGGTCGGCGATTTGCAAGTAAATGGGTTTGTTTTCCTTGAAATTCATACGCTTTTCGGATTGAGGGCATATTGGTATTTGAGGTCGTTCTTCTTCATTCTGCGGTAGGCCGACAGCCAAAAGAGGGTGGTTACGGCAAGCCAAAAGGCATGCCATACCACTTCGGCAGTCGCTGCTCCGGGCTGTTGGGGGTAAGTGTAAGGGTCGCCTCCGGCAATGAGCGAGACTCCGATCGTCAAAAGGAGGGGCAACAACAGGATTGGGCATTTGCCGAGTGCGCGGCGCAGGGGTATCCGTCCCGTTTCGCTTCTGGTGGAAATGGCTTGGCCCAACAGACTGGTCGTGAGGAGCATCCTGAGCACAAAGCCGGAGGAGGCCGTATGAAGTCCGGAAGTAAAGAGGAGGGGACGGGCGAAGCTGTAATCCGGGAAGGCCATGTTGCAAATGATGACACGGGTGATGTCCGCCGCCAAAATAATAAGAACGCCTGCCAAAATCGAAAGAGGAACGGTATAGAGCCACCATCGGGCGAACTTCTCGAACGTGGAGGCTGGGAGTAGCAAGTACCTGATGTGCTGTCCCTTGTTGTATATGGGCGCGTTCCATAGCCACGGAATGAATATAAGGAATAGGAAAAAGAATGCCGTAACGGTGACGATCGCAGCATTTTGGTTGGTGGCCGTGTCTGTGAGGTGGGCGAACTTGTCTTCCAGTATATCCGTTGGGACGGTCTGTAGCAAGGTGGCGTTTTCCGAATATACTTTGAGGCAAGACACCGTGAGAATGACAGAGAGTAACAAGTAGCCTGCGGCGAGGGTGACGAGGCAACGTGTACGCCGGGCTGTCCAGTCTTCGCGGAGTAAGGCCGCGAAGCGTTTGCGGTCGAAACAAGAACGGTTCATAAGCTTAATGTTTGGGGAATTTGACATAAGTGAGGTCGGTTTTGAGGATATGGCGGTAGGTCATGTACCAGTTGAGGACGGTGCACAGCAGGAAGAAGGCATTCATAAGGTTGAAGGCTTCTCTCAGGGCGTAGTGCGAATGTGCGAGGGCGAAAGGCACGAGGACGACGAGCAGGAAGACGGCGGTGCGTACGCTTGTCCGTTTCGTTTCGGAGGTGCAGATAAAAACGGACTGCACCCCAAGCGTCAGGTTGAGCAGGGTAAGCAACCAGTATGGGTGCACTCTGCCATCCCAATAGTCAGCGTATGGCAGCAGGTGGGCATAGTCCACTTGTGGGACGATAAGGCTGCAAAGCCCCACACGTGTGAAGTCGGCGGCAACGAATACCGCGCAGTAGGTCAACAAGGCGAGTGGGACGGCATAGAGCCAACGGAGCAGAAATTGCTCGAAGGCCGACACGGGAAAGGTAAGCGTGCGGGCAGCCTGGGACGTGGCCTGCAATGCCCTTTGTGTCCGGCGGGCTGTGCCGATAAGGAAGACGACAAGAATCGGGAAAAACAGGGCACTCACGGAAGTCCAGCTTCCGTCCACGCCTTGGGCGAGGTCGGCCGATATGGCTTTCCATTCTTCCGCACGTTGTGGGCTGACGTAATGGCTGAGGGCATTGGCGCGGAGCGCGCCGCGTATCGTGTAGAAGCTGGAAAACACGGTGAGGACGGCGTAAATCACTACGGCCTGCAATCCCAATGCTTTCTGTCTTTCCGTCCAGTCCCAGCGGCACAAGGCGATAAAACGTTTCCGGTTGAAAAACTGTGAATCCATATCTTTTTATTTTTCAGCATGAAACAAGGGGCAGATGGTTTCCGGGTGTGCCAGAGTGCCGTTGAAAAGTAACTCCAAGTTGATTTCCGAATCCTTGTCTTCCGGATTCGGGAGCATGACGCTGTGCCCGTTGTAGGAGGGGAGGGCATAATAAGCCTCTGAGGTTTCCGCTTCATTGTCGGTCTGCGTGAAATATAATTTATGGCAGATTTCAGTTACCGACGCATCGAGCAGTACGTGGGCGTTATCCAAGATGACCACGTGGTCGAGAAGTTGTTCCACATCTTGCACTTGATGGGTGGAAATCACGATACCGCGCGATTCATTCATTTCGCGGATGAGGAGTTTGCGGAATTGGCTTTTGCCGGGGATGTCCAGTCCGTTGGTCGGTTCGTCCATGATGAGCCACGAGGTACGGGTGGCCAAGGCAAAGCAGATGAGTGCCTTTTTCTTTTGTCCCATCGAAAGTTCGCCGAGCTTGATGTCTTCCGGTAGTTCGAACATTTCCAGATTGCGGAGCAAGTTTTCGTGGTCGAAATGCGGATAGAAAGGAGCGTTGAGGCGGACGTACTTTTTCAGGTTGTAGTCCGGAAGGTCGAATTCTTCGGGGATGAGGAAGAAGTCGCTCAATGTGTCCGGACAGCGCAAACGCACATCCGTGCCGTTCAGGTAGGCATGTCCTTCTGTCGGTGTGAGGAGGCCGGTCATCAGGTAGAGCAAGGTGGACTTTCCGACTCCGTTTTTTCCTAAAAGCCCATAAATCTTGCCCTCGTCGAGACGGAGGGAGCAATCGTTTAATACGCGGTTTTTCCGTTTGGAATATCCGAATGAGAGGTGTTCAATGGTCATCATAAGGCAATGTTTTATAAATTAATTAGTGTATTAGTATAATAGTACACTGCAAATATAGGACAACATTGCGGAACGTACAAATAAAAGGCGGAATATTTTTAGGATTTTCTCTTTTTATGCTGTTTTTAACTGAAGATAGGGTGGCATGTTCCCACCTTGGATTGTCTTTGTTATCGCGAAAATAGGAGGCGGCTCGGCAGTTTTTCGCTCAAAAGCAAGCTTTTGGCTTGCAACTGCTCTCACCTTTCACTATCTTTGCAAATTCAAGACGCAAAGGAATGGAACAGAAAATAATAACAATCAGCGATGCGCGGTTGCGCGAGGCGGCTGCACAAGGAATGGATGAGTTTTTACAGGTCTTCATCGACCGTTACCGAGAGGTTATCGGCGGAGAGTTGAATGCCGGTAACATGGGGTTGCTCAACGGGGAACAAATTTCATTGCTTGCCTATGCCCTGTTTCGTGAGGAAGTGATGGACGGAGGATTTATCCAATTGATACACAACGGCTACGGGCCGTTTATTTTCGACAATCCTTTTGCGAAAGCCATGCGGTTGATGGGGGCACATGATTTCTCCAAACTGGTATATAAAGGAAAGAGACTGTATGACAAATACAAGGAAGAACTGACGAAGGACTGTTCGGACGAAGAGTTTATGGCTTTGTTCGAGGCGTATCCGCAGTTTGACGACTTGGACGACGAGTTTGTGGAAATGGAAGAAGAAGTCACGGCTGCATTGGCTTGTTATGTGGATGAACATCTCGAGCTGTTTGCCGAGGTGGTGAAAGAGTAAAGAGGAAAAAAGATGGCAGAAAAGAAAAATAAGACCAAATCGGTGAACATCAAGAACAAACGGGCTTCGTTTGATTTCTTGCTGTTGGACAAATATACGGCCGGCATCGTGCTGACCGGTACGGAAATCAAATCCATACGGGCGGGCAAAGCCAGTCTGGTGGATACTTTTTGTTTCATCCATAACGGAGAGGTGTGGGTGAAAAACATGTACGTGGCCGAGTATTCGTACGGTTCTTACAATAACCATGCGGCACGGCGCGACCGGAAGCTTTTGCTCAACCGCAAGGAAATCCGGAAGTTGCAGCAGGACATGAAAAGTCCCGGTTTCACATTGGTGCCGACCTTGTTGTTTATCGACGAGAACGGACGTGCCAAAGTGGATGTGTATTTGTGCCGGGGTAAGAAAGAATACGACAAGCGGCAGACGTTGAAGGAAAAGGAAGACCGGCGCGAGATAGACCGGCAGGTAAAAAGGTATTAGAGTTTGAAATCATGAGGTTGGAAGAGATTGTTAAGGAGAGGATATTGATATTGGATGGTGCCATGGGTACCATGATTCAGCGGTATGGCCTGACGGAGGCTGATTTCCGAGGGGAACGTTTCAGGGATGTGCCGGGACTGATGGCCGGTAACAACGATCTGTTGTCGCTGACGCGTCCCGATGTGATTCGGGATATCCACCGTAAATATCTCGCGGCTGGGGCGGACATTATCGAGACGAATACGTTCAGTTCGCAACGGGTGTCGATGGCGGATTATCACGTGGAGGACTATTGTCGTGAAATCAATCTGGCGGCTTGCCGGATAGCCCGTGAACTTGCGGATGAGTTCACGGCCCGCAATCCCGAAAAACCGCGTTTCGTGGCCGGTTCGGTGGGACCGACCAACAAAACCTGTTCGATGAGTCCCGATGTGAACAATCCGGCATACCGCGCCCTGACTTTTGACGAACTGGTGACTGCCTATCGGGAACAGATGGAAGCCTTGCTCGAAGGCGGTGTGGATGCCTTGCTCATCGAAACTATTTTCGACACGCTGAATGCCAAGGCCGCTATTTATGCGGCGGAAGCGTCCATGCAAACCGTCGGACGCAGGGTACCGCTCATGTTGTCGGTTACGGTGTCGGATAAGAGCGGACGTACGCTTTCCGGTCAGACGATGGAGGCCTTCCTGACTTCTGTGGCTCATGCCGATATTTTTTCCTTGGGGCTGAACTGTTCTTTCGGGGCACACGACCTGATTCCCTTCCTACAAATTTTGGCTCACCGTTCACCTTATTATATATCAGTCTATCCGAACGCAGGACTGCCCAATAGTATGGGAGAATACGACCAGACCCCCGACCAGATGGCAGAGGAAATGAAATTCTTTGTGGAAGAAGGTTGGGTGAATATCATCGGAGGCTGTTGCGGTACGACGGACGAATATATCGCCCGTTTTCCGGCCTTGGTGACGCAAGGGCGTCCGCATGTGCCGGCTGGAAAGGCAGAGGCCTTGTGTCTGAGCGGTTTGGAACAGTTTGAACTGACGCCTGAAGTGCGGTTCGTCAATGTGGGCGAACGTTGCAATGTGGCCGGTTCGCGCAAATTCCTGAGGTTGGTCAAAGAGAAAAACTACGAGGAGGCTTTGGAAATCGCCCGCAAGCAAGTGGAGGATGGTGCCTTGGTCATCGACATCAACATGGACGACGGGCTTCTCGATGCCCGGCAGGAGATGGTGACGTTTCTGAACCTGTTGGCCTCCGAGCCGGAGATTTCCCGTGTGCCTGTCATGATAGATTCTTCCAAATGGGACGTGATTACAGCCGGACTGAAATGCGTGCAGGGCAAGAGCATCGTCAATTCCATCTCGTTGAAAGAAGGAGAGGAAGTCTTCTTGACCCATGCTCGGGAGGTGAAACGCCTTGGGGCGGCCGTCATCGTGATGGCCTTTGATGAAAAGGGGCAGGCCGATACTTATGAACGCAAGATAGAAGTCTGCGCACGGGCCTACCGTTTGTTGGTGGACGAGGTCGGTTTCAATCCCCATGATATCATATTCGACCCGAACGTGCTGGCCATAGCCACGGGAATGGAGGAACATGACAACTATGCCGTGGACTTTATCCGTGCTGCGGGATGGATTCGCCGTAACCTCCCCGGGGCGCATGTAAGTGGCGGGGTGAGCAACCTTTCTTTCTCTTTCCGGGGCAACAACTATATCCGCGAGGCCATGCACGCCGTGTTCCTCTACCATGCTTGCCGTGAGGGGATGGACATGGGCATCGTCAATCCCGCCACGTCGGTGATGTATGGCGATATTCCGTCCGACATCCTGACGGTCATAGAAAACGTAGTGCTCAACCGTCGGCCTGACGCTGCGGAACGGTTGATTGAGTTGGCCGACAAGCTGAAAGCAGAGGCCGAAGCGGCCAAGGCCGGACAGCCCGGGGCGGATGGCGGCGGGATGTCCGCGAAAGATGCTTGGCGCAGCGGCAGTGTGGAGGAACGTTTGCAGCATGCTTTGGTGAAAGGTATAGATTCCTATTTGCAGGAAGATTTGGAGGAGGCTGCACAGTCTTATCCGCATGTCGTAGACATCATCGAAGGGCCGCTCATGAAGGGGATGAACACCGTAGGCGAGTTGTTCGGAGCCGGTAAGATGTTCTTGCCGCAGGTTGTGAAGACTGCCCGTACGATGAAGAAAGCCGTGGGCATCCTGCAACCCCGTATCGAGGCCGAGAAAAAAGAGGGGGCAGCACGTGCGGGATTGGTCTTGGTGGCTACGGTGAAGGGAGATGTGCATGACATCGGGAAGAATATCGTATCGGTGGTCATGGCCTGCAACAACTATGAGATAGTGGATTTGGGGGTCATGACACCGGCAGAAGAAATTGTGGCGAAAGCCAAGGAACTGCATCCCGACATCATCGGCCTGAGCGGCCTGATTACGCCGAGCCTGGAAGAGATGGTGCATGTGGTGGGCGAATTGAAGCGGGCCGGGCTGTCCATTCCGGTCATGATCGGCGGGGCCACGACCAGCCGTTTGCATACGGCATTGAAGATAGCTCCGGTGTATGACGGGCCGGTCATTTGGATGAAGGATGCTTCGCAGAACGCGCTGACGGCTGCCCGTTTCCTGAATCCCGACACGGAGGGAGAGGCTTTCCGCGAGTTGCGCGAAGAGCAGGAACGTTTGCGTGAAAGTGCCGGAACGCGGCGTGTAGAGACCGTCTCGATAGAGGAAGCCCGGCAGAAAAAACTGAATCTGTTTTAATACTGTTTTTCGTAAGATATGAAACGCTATACCACTTATATTTTTGATTTCGACTATACCTTGGTCGATTCTTCACGGGGCATTGTGGCTTGTTTCCGTCATGTGCTCGGCAACCACGGGCACACCGGAGTGACGGATACGGAAATCAAGCGCACCATCGGGAAGACGTTGGAAGAGTCTTTTTCCATCCTGACGGGGATTACCGAGGCCGGGACGTTGGCGGACTACAAGCGTGAATATGTTAAGGCCGCTGATGTCCACATGACTGCCAATACCTTCTTTTTCCCGGAGACGATAGAGGTTTTGGAAGCTTTGAAAAGCCGAGGAGCCGTGTTGGGTATCGTGTCCACCAAATTCCGTTACCGCATCCTCGACTTGTTTGAAAAAACAGGGCATGACGGCCTTGTGGATTTCATCGTGGGCGGAGAGGATGTGACAGCGGCCAAACCGGATCCCGAAGGGTTGCTGTTGGCCATCGGACGTGCTTCCGGTGGCGGGAAATCCGAGGTGCTGTATGTCGGGGATAGCGTGGTGGATGCCGCAACGGCACAGGCCGCCGGTACGGATTTTGCCGGTGTATTGCATGGCATGACCACGCGTGAGGAATTGGAAGCTTATCCCCACGTGGCTATCGTGGACGACCTTCGGGGTATCCTGCCCGTCCCGGTCTGATGTTTTTTGCGCAGTATAAAGTTCCTTCACCTTAACTGCTCGTGTTTCAGGATTTATGAATATGCACACATCGCGTGCCGTGAACCTCTGGTGAAGGCTCTTGTCGAAGAGGTTTCACCGCAACAGATTGGTTTACAGCATGTATGAAGGATGCGAACCCTTTTCCCGTTTAAATACTTGTACGTAGGGGAGGGAAGTTTGTATGTTGTCGTTGTCCGCTTAAAAGGCTTCCGTCAACCGGAAAATCGTTTACCATAGAATGGAAAATCATTCTCAGGAGAACGAAAAATCGCTTGCAGGAGATTGAAAAAAAGTTTGGCGCAGAACTGAAACGAACGAAAAAACAGGGTAACTGTTCTCTGTTTTTATATATGGCTACAGCCCCTGATTATTTGAGTCGGGAGGTATTGTCGCTTTTACATGAGCCAGATACTCTGATTTACATCAGTGCGGAATCGGTGCGTGAACTTGTAGTGGCCTATTTTCAACAAGAAGTAGTCCTTTGTTTCATAATGGTGCTCGTAAATATGAACGGCGGCCGTAATCCTAAGAGATTACGGCCGCCGTTCATATAAGTTATGGCTTTTTAGCCTTTGATGCGTCTTTTGTAGTCCACCATTTTTATGGCCGTTACGGCACATTCGTCACCTTTGTTACCCAAAATGCCTCCTGCGCGGTCTTGCGCCTGTTGCAAGTTGTTGCAAGTGAGCAGACCGTAGATGACAGGCACGTCGCCAATTGTGTTCAGTTCGGCTAATCCTTGGGTTGCTCCCTCACAAATGTAATCGAAGTGAGGGGTGTCGCCGCGAATCACGCAACCGATGGCTATCACGGCATCCACCTTACCGCTTTTTGCCATTTGAGCGGCACCGAATACCAATTCAAAACTGCCCGGTACGGTCATGACCAGAATATCTTCTTCGCTGACTCCATGTTTGAGCAAGGTGGTTTGCGCACCTTCCAACAACGGACCGGTGATGTGGTGATTCCATTCGCTGACCACAATGCCGAAGCGCATGCCTTTAGCGGAGGGAACGGACTTGGGGTCGTATTCTGACAAGTTATGTAAATTCGTTGCCATTTTCGCTTTGTGCTTTAGGACTTTATTCGCTTACGCGTTCGATATATTTGTCGATTTCTGCATACTGCATAGAGTTCACATACTTGGTTTTGATCTCTTTGTAGCATTCCAAAGCCTTGTCTTTTTTTCCTTGCGATTCGAAGATCTCACCGGCCTGAATCAGATAGAGCGGACTGAGGCTGTTATTGTCTGCCTTTTTGGCTGCTTCCAATAAAGTGGAAGTCGCTTTGTCTAATTGGTCCAATTCTGCATAGCAGTTGCCCAATGCACCGATGGCAGCAGGAGACACCATGGCGTCGCCGCAATTCTTGAAATCTTCCAGACGGGTAACAGCTTCCTGATATTTACCCAATTTGGCATAACTTAATCCGGCATAGAGCTGTGCCAGATTGCCGGCTTTCGTGCTTCCGTAGTCGTTTGCGATTTTCAAGAAACCGGGAAAGCCTTGTCCGTCACCGTTCAACGCCTTTTCGTAGTTGTCCGAAGCAAAATATTGCTGTCCTTTGAACATCAGTTCATTGGCTTTGGCCTCGCGTGGTTCGCTTACGAAACTCCGATAAAGGAAGTATCCGCCTACCAATACGACGATGGCGATGAAAACGTACATAATAGGCTTCTTGTATTTGTCGATGAAAGCCTCGGAAGAAATCAAAGTCTGTTCCACGTTGAGTGAATCATGCTGTGTCTTTTTGTTCGTCATTTTATTTGATGGTTTTATTATTATTTCCTGTTTTTCGTCCCGTAGTGCATGGTACGGGAATAAAGCGGAGCAAAAGTAGCGAATTTCTCCCGTTTGATGAAATTTATAGGCTATTATTTTTAGGATTCGGGGGATAAACCTTAATTTTGCAGGGTGATTTAACGGGAAAACCTACGGATGATACTGAAAAAAATTTCTGTCTTGAATTATAAGAACATAGCGCAGGCCGAGTTGGCCTTCTCTCCGAAGATGAATTGTTTCATCGGGCATAATGGGGAAGGAAAAACCAATTTGCTAGACGCTGTGTATTTTCTTTCCTTTTGCAAGAGTGCGACCAATTCCGTAGATTCCCAGAATATCCGACACGGTGAAGACTTCTTCATGTTGCAGGGGGAGTACGAACATGAGTCGGGAGAGCCGGAAGAGGTATATTGCGGATTGAAACGTAAACAGAAAAAACGTTTTAAGCGTAATAAGAAAGAGTATAAAAGATTGTCGGAGCATATCGGGTTGGTGCCGGTAGTGCTTGTTTCTCCGGCCGATGCCGATTTGATTTCGGGGGGAAGTGAGGAGCGCCGCCGCTTTATGGACATGGTGATCGTGCAATATGACCATGAATATCTCGACGCGTTAGTGCGTTACAACAAGGCTTTGCAACAGAGGAACGTATTGTTGAAACAGGAGGAAGAACCCGACGAAGCCTTGATGGGGCTATGGGAAGAGATGATGGCTCAGGAAGGGGAGAAGATATACGAGAAGCGAAAGGCTTACGTGGAGGAATTCATTCCGGTGTTTCAGGATTTCTATGCGCGGATTTCCCGTGGAAAAGAGCATGTGGGACTGCGTTATATTTCGCATGGCCAGCGTGGGGAACTGTTGGACATCATTCGTCGCGACCGTGCCAAGGACCGGATTATGGGATATTCCCTGCATGGTGTCCATAAGGATGATTTGGAGATGACCTTGGGAGAGTTCCCAATAAAAAGGGAGGGTTCTCAGGGGCAGAACAAAACCTATTTGATTGCTTTGAAGTTGGCGCAGTTTGATTTCTTGCGCCGTACGGGAAGCCGTACCACTCCTTTATTGTTGCTGGACGATATTTTCGACAAGTTGGATGCCGACCGCGTGGAGCAGATTGTCAAATTGGTTTCCGGCGAACAGTTCGGGCAAATCTTCGTGACGGATACCAATCGTGACCATCTGGACCGTATTTTGGATGAGACGGACGAAGACTACAAGCTCTTTTATGTGGAAAACGGGGAAATCAAAGTATGAGACGGAACAAGGCGGAATGCATAGGCGACATCATCCGGCAGTATCTCCGGCAGGAAGGGTTGGAGACACCGTTGAATGAGACCCGGATGGCGGCGGCTTGGTCCGAAGTGATGGGGCAGGCTATTGCCCGGTACACTGGGGATGTTTTCGTGAAAAATCAGGTGTTGTACGTTCATTTAAAGTCGCCTGCTCTCAAAGCCAATCTGATGATGGGACGGGAAGCATTGGTGCGCAAACTGAATGAATACGTGGGAGCGCAAGTCATTCAGAGTATTGTGTTCCGTTGACAAAGACTCAAAGAATCTCGTCCATAGGGATGTCGTGAGGCTCTGTAGGAACATGCTCTACCCGCTGGAAATCGAAGCAAACTCCTATTTTATATATATTGTAATGTTGCAACCGCGTCAGTAAGCGGTCGTAAAAACCTTGTCCGCGTCCCAAGCGATTCCCTTCTGCATCGAAGGCCACTCCCGGGATGACGGCTAAATCAATGGAAGCGTAATCGGTGAAAACCTCTCCCGTAGATTCCTGAATGCCGAAAGCCCCCGTTTCGAGGTGGTCCTCGGCAGCATAACGGTGCAATTCTATATCTTTTCCTTTTACGGTTGGGAGTAATATACACTTGCGCAAACTCCAGTAGCGTACGAAATCTTGCGTATCCACTTCATCCGGCAATGAGTGGTATAGCAATACGGTACGTGCCGCGATAAAGCGCGGATGAACCGCCAAACGTCTCAAAATAGGACCTGAAAGATCGAGTATGGCAGCCCGTGAGGTCTCTTTCTTATTCTGGGCGATAAGCGTCCTTAGTTCTTTTTTATCCATAAGCATAGTCAAAACTCGGGAAAGCTATGGTATCGCAGGATGCCATAGCTTTCCCGATAAATTTTTATTTTTTATTTTCTGAGGGTGCCTTTTGAGGAGCTTCCGGGAAAGCTTTTCCTTCCTCCAGAACCTTAATTGCACGTTCTACTACAGCGTCATCGCTGTTGATGAATTCGTAGAATTGTTCTGTTTCCTTTACGTTATTGATGATAGAGGCGTAGAGGCTTTTTCTGAAAAGTTTACGTGACTTGTAGAGCATCAGGTTGCGCCGGCGTAATCCTCTGTGTTGGGCGAAGTCGGCAAATTTGCCGACTATATTTTGCCGGTCCAGATAACGGACGAGCTCTTCGTTCGTTTCCAGTTCGTTTAATTCCTGGCGATGGCTGTCGGCGAAGTTGAACGCATACTGGTATATCAATCCGCTTATTAATGCTTCTTTGTAGTATGAAGTCACGTCGGAAGTGTCTTCGGGTACGAAGATGTCCGGCATGATGCCTCCGCTACCGTATACCGTGCGTCCCAAGCGTGTCTTGAATTGAGGGCCGCTCTGCTTGATGCTGTCCTGCGAGAAGAACTCTCCACGTTCGTAACGTTCTATCAGGTCGTTTTCATATTCCTCTCCGTGTCCTTTTTCGTAAGGCTTTTGGATGCACCGTCCCGAAGGTGTGTAATACCGTGCGATAGTCAGGCGAATCATGCTGCCGTCACGGAATTCTATGGGTTGCTGTACCAATCCTTTCCCATACGTACGGCGGCCTATGATCGTTCCCCTGTCATTGTCTTGTATGGCACCGGCGAAGATTTCGCTGGCCGATGCCGACCCCTCGTTGACCAATACCGTCAGGGGCAGATTGGGGAAGGCTCCGCGCCCGTCGCTTTTGTATTCTTCACGAGGAAATTTGCGTCCCTCCGTGTAGAGAATCAAACGGTTCTTGGGTAAGAAGATGTTGGCCATTTGTATGGCGGTCTGCATGATTCCCCCTGTGTTCTCACGCAGGTCTATGACCAGGTTTTTAAAGCCTTTTTGATTCAGTTCGGCCAAAGCGACCAATAACTCGGGGTAGGTCGTTTCGCTGAAACTTTTGATTTTGACATATCCGGTTTCGGGGGTAAGCATGTAAGTAGCTTCTATGCTGTGTACCGGAATGTCACCTCGTGTGATGGTGTAGTAGAGGGGCTTCTTCTCTCCCATGCGTTGGATGCCTAATTTTACTTTGGTTCCTTTTTTGCCCTTCATGAGTTTCATGCAGTCTTCGGCCGTGATTTCTTTGGCCGTGATGTCTTTTCCGTCCACATTGACAATACGGTCTCCTGCCAGCAACCCCACTTTTTCAGAAGGCCCGCCTTTAATGACGCTGATGATACGTGCCGTATCGTTTTGTTTGGTGAATGATACCCCGATACCGGAGAAACTTCCTTTCAGGCTTTCCACCGAGGCTTCCGCGTCTTTGGCTCGGATATAGCCCGAGTGCGGATCCAATTCCGCCAATATGCGGGGCATGGCTTGCTCCACGAGTTCGGTCATATTGACCGTGTCTACATATTGGTCGTCGATGATACGCAACAAGTCGTTCACCTTGTTACTGTTCGTATTGATGATGTTCAGCCGGTTTCCCGAGAAATGGTTGGCATAGAACGTTCCTATCAATATTCCTGCCACAAGGCATAATGCCAATAGGATAGGCGTAAATCGCGATGAACTATTCTGATTCATAAATACATGTTTTTTTAAAGTTCTTCTGTCGGAGTGTCCAATGGTAGGTAATGTACTTCTATACCGGCTCTTTGGAGCAGGTCGATACCGTCTGTCAGCCGGTATTGTCGGGCATAGAAGACCTTCTTGATGCCGGACTGTATGATAAGCTTGGAGCATTCGATACAAGGAGCGTCTGTGACGTACAAGGTGGCTCCTTCGCTGTTGTTTCCAGACCGTGCGATCTTGGTGATGGCATTGGCTTCGGCATGCAGTACGTAGGGTTTGGTCAGATGGTTTTCGTCTTCGCACACGTTTTCGAATCCTGCCGGTGTGCCGTTGTAGCCATCGGAAATAATCATTTTGTCTTTCACGATGAGGGCTCCTACTTTGCGTCGTTCACAGTAACTGTTTTCTGCCCATATCCGGGCCATACGCAGATAGCGCAGGTCCAATTCATGCTTTTTTTCTTCCGGAGTTTTCATGTTTCTCTCAAGCTTTGTTTATGGGTTTGATACCGTTTCGTTTTAGCAGGGCGTCTATGGTGGGGGCTTGTCCGCGGAACCGTTTATATAATGTCATAGGAGGTTCCGTGCCTCCCTTCGACAGGATATTGTCGCGGAAACTTTGTGCCACCTCCCGGTCGAATATACCTTTTTCCTTGAACAGGGAGAAGGCGTCCGCATCCAGGACTTCCGCCCATTTGTAACTGTAATATCCGGCTGCATAGCCTCCGGACATGATATGTCCGAACTGTACGCTCATACAGGTCTCTTCCGATTGCGGCAACAACTGTGCCACTTCCCACGCGCGTTTTTCAAACGAAAGCACGTCTTCCTCGAAAGGTTTGTCCTGTGTATAATAAGCCATGTCCAACAGACCGAAACTGACCTGGCGGATACAAGCATAAGCCGCGTTGAAATTGCGACTCTTGATAATCCGGTCGATAAGCTCTTCCGGAAGCGGTTCACCCGTCTGGTAGTGTTGGGCAAAGGTATTTAAAAAATCGCGTTCTACGGCAAAATTTTCCATAATTTGTGACGGAAGTTCCACAAAATCCCAATAGACACTCGTACCGCTGAGGCTTTCGAAGCGTGTATTGGCGAATATGCCGTGTAAGGCATGTCCGAATTCGTGTAGGAATGTTTCTACCTCTCCTAAAGTGAGTAAGGCCGGTTTGCTCTCTGTCGGCTTGGTCAGATTCATGGTGACGGACACATGAGGACGATGATTGATGCCTTCCTCGTCTATCCACTGGTCTTTGTAGGAAGTCATCCAGGCACCGCTTTGTTTGCCTTTCCGGGGATGGAAATCCGTGTACAATACGGCTAAGAAAGTTCCGTCTTTGTCAAACACTTCGTATGCCGTCACGTCCGGATGGTATACCGGAATGTCGGTATTCTCCTTGAAGGTGATACCGTACAGGCGGGAAGCCAGTCCGAAGACGCCTTGTTTGACGCGTGACAGTTCGAAATACGGGCGTAGCATTTCGGCATCCAGATTGTACTTCTCCAGTTGTAATTTATGGGCATAATAACCGAAATCCCAAGGTTGCAGGACGAAATCCTCTCCTTCTTTTTCACGGGCCTTTCTCTCCACTTCTTTCACTTCTTCCCGTGCCGTGGGCAGGTAAGCTTCCAACAAGTCGTTCAACAGTTGGTAAACATTCCGGCTGTTTTCCGCCATACGTTTTTTCAATACGAAGTCGGCGTAGGTGGGGTAGCCCAACAGTTGTGCCCGTTCGCGTCGCAGGTTGACGATACGCTTGACGATTTCAAGGTTGTTGTATTCGTTGTCGTGCGTGCAGATGGTATTCCGTGCCATATACATTTTCCGGCGGAGTTCCCGATTGTCGGCGTAGGTCATGAACGGATTGTAGCTCGGGGCGTGCAGGGTGAAGACCCATCCCTCCAAATCCTTTTCCTTGGCAGCCAATGCGGCAGCTTCGACAGCAGATTCCGGAAGGCCGGCCAAATCCTTTTCGTCTGTCAGGTGGAGTTGGAAATTGTTGGTTTCTTTCAGATTATTCTGTGAGAATTGCAAAGTCAACTGGCTCAGTTCCTTGCTGAGTGCACGGAACTTTTCTTTGTCCTCGGCCGGAAGGTTAGCCCCGTTGCGTATGAAGCCGTCGTAACTCTTGTCTAAAAGCATTTGTTCTTCAGGCGTCAATTCACGGTGGTTTTCGTACACGGCCTTTATCCGGGCGAACAGTTTCTCGTTCAGCAGGATGTTGTTGGCATGTTCCGTCAATATCGGTGACATTTTCTGTGCCAACTCGTCCATCTCGTCGTTGGTTTCTGCACTCAGCAGGTTGAAGAACACATTGCTCACCCGGCTCAGCAGGTTGTCGGGGACGCTGAATGATATGGTGTTGTCGAACGTGGGCGGTTCCGGATTTTGGATGATGGTGTCCGTCAGTTCGTCATCTTGCCGTATGCCTTCCATGAAAGCCGGTTCGTAATCTTCGAGGTGTATCCGGTCGAAAGGTGCCGTGTCGTGAGGCGTTCCGTAGGAAGAGCTGAAAAACGGATTTTTTCTTTCTTCGGTTTGGTTTTCTTGTATGATGTCCATGTCGATATTTGTATTTTTAGAAGGCCTGAATCAATTTCTCCAAGGCCGGTATGATAATTTTCCTTCTTTTTAATAAGACTAAGTTTTCTTTTTGTAAACGGTTCAGAGCGCGTGACACGTTCATGCGTGGTTCATTGATTTGCAATCCGAGGTCTTCCATGCTGATTTCCAAAATCTTTTCTCCGGCGGGGTATACGCTGCGGGAGTGAATGAAATTGACGATACGTTTCTCCGTATTCCCTGAAAGGTTATGCCATAGCCATCTTCCCTGACGGTAGATATAGGTAGACAAGAGGTTGATCATGTTAAGCCGGAATACCTCGGAACGGCTGAACAACAAGGTTACCCCGTCTTTGGGAATGATCAGGGCGCGTATGTCTGTCTGTGCCGTATAAGTATGCGTGTAGCGTGGAGTAATGCCGTACAGAGCTTCCGGTTGTAGAGCTACCGGCGACTGTAGCCGTTCGTAGAATGCAAAACGGTTGTTGTCCGACCGAGTACGCATCCCGATGGTACCGCGGAAAGCCAGTATCAACTGTCGGCAGGGGTGGTCCTGTTCTGCCAGGTTCTCTCCTTCGGCATATTGGACGATCCGGTGAGGGACAGACGTGGAAAATTGTGTCAATTCACTTTTTCCGATGCCTTGAAACAAGGGGAGGGCGGTCAAAGTGTCCAATGTAAAGTTTTCCATATCTGTCTGTTTTATCGGTCCATCATCGTTTGGAGGGCCGGGGTTGTGTACACTTGGTTCTTCCCTTTCTCGTCCGCGTAGATAAGGTAAGCTTGTATGTCGGGAGTGGACTGCAATATCTTTTTAGCCTGTTCCAATCCCAAAACCATGAATGCCGTAGCGTATGCGTCGGCGGTAGCGCAGTCTTTGGCCAGTACGGTGGACGACAGAATGGAATGCTGTACAGGATAACCTGTGTGCGGGTCTATGGTATGTGCATACTTTTTTCCATCTTTGTAGTAGAAGTTACGGTAATTTCCGGAAGTGGCAATACCGAGGTCCGTGACGTTCAATATGGTTTGGATTTCATTGTTGACATTCAAAGAGTCGTCTATGGGCTTATTGATGCCCACTTTCCATTTTTGTTCTTTTGGACTGAGACCTTTCACCACGATTTCCCCTCCGATTTCAATCATGTAGTTCCGGATGCCTTTACGGTCGAACAGGCGGGCTACCGCATCGCTGCCGTATCCTTTGGCAATGGCGCTGCAATCCAATATTACCCGAGGATCCTGTTTCACAATCTTTCCGTTTTCCAAAGCCACCTTTTCAAATCCGACGAACGAAAGAATGCTGTCGATTTGTGCAGGAGTAAGATCCTGCCCGTTTTTGAAGCCGAACCCCCAGGCATTGACCAACGGTGCGACGGTTATGTCGAATGCGCCGTAGGTATGTTCGCTGATGGTTTTGGCCAGTTGGAATACGTGGACGAACATGCTGTCCGGGGTGACTTCCTCATTCCGGTTGATTCGGCTAATGACCGATTCTTTATTGAAGGGAGAGAGAGAGACATCCACTTTTCGTAATTCGGCTTCGATTTCCTTTTGCAGGCTCGAATCGCATTGGTAGGTTACGTGGTAAAACGTGCCGAAAATGGCTCCTTCTTCCCGTTGGAAAGGAATGTTGGAATGTGGGCTGCGTATGGCATATATCGTGCCGATAACCAGCAGGATGAGAAAAGGCAGTTGCCAGCGTAGTTTTTTTCTTTTATCGTTCATGAGCATAAACCTAAATGTTCTATAATGATTTTAATACCGATACCTATCAGGATAAGACCTCCGACGGGGGCTATGGAGCATGGTATCTTGCGTCCGATGAATATGCCTGTTCCCAATCCGGCTATGGTAAGGGCAGACGAGATGGCGGCAATGAGGACGGCCGGAATAGCGATGGTGTCCCAACTGCTGCCTATTTGCATAAAAGCCATGGAAACCCCTACGGCCATGGCATCTATGCTTGTGGCTACGGCCAGTGTCAGGATGACTTTATAACTTAGCGGGTCGAATTTGGTTTCTTCTTTTTTCCCGAAGCCTTCCCGAATCATCTGGATGCCGATGGTGGAGAGCAATCCGAAAGCAATCCAATGGTCTATGGGAGCCAGAATACGGCTGAAGAGCGTGCTGACATACCAGCCGGCCAAGACCATTGCTCCCTGAAAGAGGCCGAACGAAAGAATCATGGTCAGCATGGGGCGCAAGACGATGTGCTTGACGATTGCGCCCGAGGTGATGCTTACGGCAAAGCAATCCATGGCGAGTGCCAGTCCTAACAATATAGCCTCTGTGATGTACATGTTTGCATGTTTTTGCCTGGGTTTAAATGTCGAATATGATGTTGAAAGTACCGCCGATACATGAATTGCCGTATTTACCGAAACCGGGCACATACCACGGAGAACCTTGCGGAGCCTCGCTGTGGCTCATACGGATTTTATAGCGTACGTTCCATCCTAAGTGGAAAATTTTCCATATTCGTGTTTCTATGCCGAACACGATTTCTCCCCAATGGGAATTGGCCGAAAGCCCGTTGAATACGAACGGGACTTCGTTTCCCCACACCGGATCGGCGAATCCCGGAGAACTTATATCGTATTTGAAAGACGTGAAAGCATAACGTATGCCTAAATACAACCGATTGCCCGTGTACCACTTTTTAGTAAAGTTGTAGTCCATACCGATGCGGAAATAAGGTGCCTTGGTTTTGTAGGTATTGCCTGTTTCCTCACCCTCACAGTTGCTTTCCCCATATCCCAATTCAAAAACCGGAAAATATTTCTCCTTGAAATTCAAATGTGCGGCCACTTCCATTTGCGAGTAATCCGAATTGAGGGATTTCATAACAACGCCTACGAGGTCGCCCGACAGAGCCACACCTCCGAATACGGGAGCTTCTTTCTTCGTCAGGTCTTCTACGGTTTGCTGGGCCTTCTCGCTTTCGGTCTGTTGGGCGTACGAAGCAAAAGGAAGAAGCAAGCTAATTACCGCTACGGAAATATATTTTGAAATTTTCGGATACATTATAATTGATGTTCGGATTTACAATCGAAACGGAGTCTACAAGCAGTCGGGTCCAGCGAACGGCGGTCACATGGTGGAACATCGAAGCCGGACAGGTAGGGGATTCGTAATGCGGAATATTTTCTTTGTCAATCCAAATGGTGTCTCTCCGTGTACGGCTCGTCGTATCAGTAAAGTGAAAGATGAGCGTGTCGGTTGCGGCACTGTAACTTACCGGAAGTTCCACCTCACTTCCTCGTACCAGACGGTTAATCAAAATGGAATCCGTTCCGGCAGCCGTGATCGTCAGTGTGTCCAACACTTGGATTTTGCTTTCCCCTTCATCCGTGGCGGCATAGAATCCATACGTACTGTAAACGATATTGTTTATCGGACAGTCGGTAGATTCGCAGGCCGCGACAGCAATGAAAACACCGATGCAAACCAGTGTGCGGGTTATACCTTTTAGTTTCTTCATCTTCAAAAGATGTAATCTTTATATTTCTTTTTCAATCAAGTAGTTGTTACGTTCCGGCGAATTGCGGCTGATGAGTTCTCCCAAGAAGCCGGTCAGGAAGAGTTGCGTGCCCAGTATCATTGTGGTCAGGGCGATATAAAAGTATGGTGAGTCGGTAATCAGACGGTAGGAGTTTCCGCAATACATGTCGTACAGTTTGTTGACCCCGATGACGCCGGCTGCGATAAAACCCAGAATGAACATGATGGAACCTAAAAAGCCGAAGATGTGCATCGGTTTAACCCCGAATTTAGACAGGAACCAAAGGGAAATCAGATCCAGATAACCGTTGAAGAAGCGGTTCAGGCCGCCGAATTTGGTCTTGCCGTACTTGCGTGCCTGATGGTGTACCACCTTTTCCCCTATTTTATCGAAGCCGGCGTTCTTGGCCAGATAAGGGATATAACGGTGCATTTCCCCATAGACTTCAATGCTTTTCACGACTTCCTTGCGGTAAGCTTTCAATCCGCAGTTGAAATCGTGCAGGTTTTTGATACCACTGACCTTGCGTGCGGTGGCGTTGAACAGTTTGGTAGGGATCGTTTTAGACAACGGGTCATATCGTTTTTGCTTGTATCCCGACACCAAATCGAATCCGTTTGTCACAATCATACGGTAAAGTTCCGGTATCTCGTCGGGGGAGTCCTGAAGGTCGGCGTCCATGGTGATGACCACGTCGCCCTCTGCTTTCTTGAAGCCGCAATATAAGGCGGGGCTTTTTCCATAGTTACGGCGGAATTTGATGCCTTTCACGCAACTATGCTTTTCCTGCAAGTCTTCAATCAGTTGCCAAGAACGGTCGGTGCTGCCGTCATTGACGAAAATGACTTCGTATGTGAAGCCGTGTGCATTCATTACGCGTTCAATCCATGAATATAATTCCGGAATGGATTCTTCTTCATTGAAGAGAGGAATTACGACTGAAATATCCATATTTATCGGTTTTGACTGTGAGTCGTACGGCTCTTTCCGCTCAATCCGATCCACGCGGTGGGGATGGCCAGCAGGAAGCCGAACATGAGATTATATACTAAGAATTCGAAAGTCAGTTGTATGGGAGAGATACTTTTAAGCAGGTCTATGACTTGGCGGCTGACTTCGGCCGCGTCCTCTCCCGGCATCATGCTTTGCATCATGGCTACAGCTTCGGGCTGTTGCATGATGGTGGAATAAGTTTGGAGGAGCAATCCGTTGTCGATGTAGCGGAAATAAACAAACTGGGCAACTGCCATGAGCAAGGAGGCATACATGAAAATCAGCGTTGCCATCCACCACGACTGGCCGAAACGAAGGGGAAACACCTCGCCTCTGAACTTCCGTATCAGGAAACCGGCTGTCACCACGGACAACAATCCGATGATGAGACCCACGTTGCCTACGAGCGGACGGGTCAGCCCGATAATATAAAAAGCAAAACTGACAATCCACATCAGACCCACCACGGCACCGTATTGGGCGGCAAAAGCACGGAGTTGCTTGTAGCTTATTGCATTCATTATGATATATATTACATATTAGCGTGCAAAAATACGAAAAATTAGCGGAATACGGCGAACTAAACTTCTTTATTTTTGTAAAATCTAAGCGGTTGAAAATGAGTTTTATTTCAGGAGTGCATTAAAAAAGTATATACTAATGTTTGGAACGGAAAGAAAAAGTTCCTACCTTTGCAACCGCAAACGGGAAAGTCCTGTACGGCCAGCTCCCTTCGAATCCCCCAGGGCTTGATCGCAGCAAGGGTAGTTGGTTGTAGCGGCGCGATGCAGTAAGCTTTCCCACCCGCCTCTTTAGCTCAGTTGGCCAGAGCACGTGATTTGTAATCTCGGGGTCGTTGGTTCGAATCCGACAAGAGGCTCAAAAAGCACAAAGGCGAAACCGGAAAAGTTTCGCCTTTTTATTTTATCGGGCTTATGGCGTATGGAAAATATTATAATCCGTTGATTTTAGCACGTCTTGAATCCTATTTCGAGTCGGGTGACTGGGACGGATTGGCTGTATATTTGGACAGCTTGTCCCATCGCGAGTTCCGTATGGCCGGTGAAATCATCAGCGTGCAAATCATGCCTCGTGTGCCGGATACGGTGTTTTGGGAGGCGTTTCGTTTCCTGTTGGTACACCATTCCAAAGCTTTTTTGGTGACTTTGCTCAAGTCCGTTCCCCTTCGAAAGCAAAAATCTGGTTTTACATTGCGGCAAGACGGCTATGTGTCAGTAGCGAAGTTCCTGAACGATACCGGGACGGAATTGGACCGTGCCAAATTTATCCGGTTTATGGTGGAAATATTCGGGGAAGATACGGAGGATTTGTCTTATTTATTCGGAAGCCTTCATGTAGATACGCCGCGCGAACGTGTGCAATATTTGTTGCAGGGCAGAGGAATGGCCTGTTATTATTTATTGTTCCAGTGTATGCGTCAGTTGGAGCATGAACGCGATCTTCTGGTGCGTTGTTGCCAGTTCCTGATGAAAAAAGGCGATGCCTTGTCGTTCAATCTGGCCAGCGTGGCCAAGCTGTATTTCGACCTGACACCGGTGAAGGGTACCTTCTCCTTGCATCTCGCTCCTTATCAGTTGGGATGCCTCGATGCTTCGTTCGAGAGTTTCTGTAGGGTCATGAAGAGCATATCGTGAAGCAGGCATAAAGGGGAGGGGAAGTGGTATAATGTCAGCAAACATAAAAATGAAGGCATTTTCAGCTATTTTTAACCGGTGTTGTCATGGTGACTTGTGGAAGGGCCGTATCAGGTTTCTGTTGTCAGTAAAGCCTACACAGGGATTTTACAAAAATATCCTTCATCTTTCAGGTTGTATGGTAATTCTTTCATAATATTGATGTTACAAGCTGAAGGATGTTTCAGGTATCTTTCAGTCACGTTTCATTCCGTTCGCCAGAGATTGGGAAATCATTTGCCTGAGATTTGAAAATCGTTCGGCTGAGACTGAAAAATCGTTTGGCGCAGAATTTTTTATGGGTCTTTACAATGAAAGGAAACTGAAAGATGAGTTTCCTATCTTTCATTCCATAATATATTATGTGAGAGGTAGTTGGCCTACGGCCTGAAGGATGAAAGGGCTTTTCTGAAAAACTCCGGGGAGGGGAAGCGTGTAATTGGAAAATGGGAGGAAAGCTTGTCTTGCGTTCCTCCCATTCTTGTTTATTTCTGTTGCGGCGAGAATATCAGGTCGATGACATCCGCATCCTTGAAGAATTTCTTGGCGAATTTCTGCACGTCCTTCGGTTGGATGGAAGCCACAAGGGTTTCCATGTTTTTCGGGTCGTTCAGGTTCACTCCGGTCTTATAATATGTAACTAAGGTGGTCAGCCAATAAGCATTGTGCTGTTTGCTTTGTTCAGCCTCTTTCAGCGTGTTCTTGACCACTTTGCTGAGCTCTTCTTCCGTAACCCCCTCACGGATGATATTGTCCACTTCCTTATAAAGCAAGGGTTTCAGTTCATTCGCCTTTTCAGGGTCACATTCGAAGGTCATATACATATTATAATTGTTGTATGGTTCGCGTGAGGCTGAGCCGCTTACCCCTACGCCGTAGGTTCCTCCTTGTTCTTCGCGGATGGTCTTGGTATAGCGGTTGGTGAGGATATTGCCCAGTATGTTGATGGTATAAGCCTCTTTCAAGGTGTACTTCATTTCCCTGTTGAACAGGACTATGACTGTGGACTTCGGAACTTCCAACGGAATTTCTATGTTCTTTTCCACCTTGTCTTTCGGTGCCCTGACCTGACGGTCCACCCACTTCTCATTCCGGTAGAGGGAGGGGAGAGAACCGATGTATTTCTGAGCCATGACCCGCGCCGTGTCTTTGTCCACGTTCCCGACGATGAAGAAAGTAAAATCGCTGGCGTCGCAGATACGGTCACGGTAAGCCTTTTCGATACGGTCGAGCGTCAACCGGTCTACGTATGCGTCGTTGAACAATTGTACGCGCGGACTGTAGTTGGCGGAAATCAATGAGAGAGAATCGCGCATGATGGTTTGCGGTTGCCCGGCAATCTGCTTGGCATAGATATGGTTACGTTCGATGATGACTTTATGTGCCAGTGTATCGAAACGTGGTTCCATGAAACGGAGGTACATCAGTTGCATCATCGTTTCGAAGTCTTTGGGCGTAGAATTTCCGTTGACGTTCTCATACAATCCGCTGATAGAAACCTCGCATCCGGCCTTTTTACCTGTCAGCAGCTTGCCCAATGCGATTTCGTCGTAGGTACCCAAACCGTAGTTCGACGCAAATTGTCCGGCATTGGATGCCGCAGGAAGGAAATTGACATCCGTATATAAAGAAGAACCACCGGGGCTGTAAGCGGCCAGTGCCACTTCGTCTTTTTCATAATCGGCCTTGCGGTAGATTACTTTTGCCCCGTTGCTTAAAGTCCATTCTTCGGCTTGGAATTGCGGCAGTTCCTTCACTTTTGTGATCGTTCCGGCTGTGGGCTCTTTTTCGATGAGATTGCCTTTTACGCTATTGTCTTCGTATGCAGAGACTTCCTTTCCTTCCATTTCGGCAAGGATGTCCCGGGCCTCTTGTTCCGTCAGGTGTGTGACGCCTTCGCTTGGGCCGCTGATGACGATGGTACGGTTGTCTGTCTTCCACCATCTTTTGGCTTGTTCGGAAACTTCTTCTGCCGTGATGGTCGGAAGGATTTCCTTGACTGCCTCGGCATAATCCTCTATGTTGATGATGGCTTCATTGCCTAAGAAATGGGATTGCATTTCTTCAGCATAGGTGTCATTGGATGTTTTGTCCTTGTCTTTCACCATGGATTCGAGGCTGGTCAGCATATTGGCTTTCGCACGGTTCAGTTCATCTTCGGTGAACCCATGCTGGAATATACGTTCGTGTTCCTCTAAGGCTCCGATAAGCGCTTCTCTTTCCTGATTCGGTTTGGCTGTAGCACTGACGGAATAAGCATAGTATCCTTTTACCATACCGAAAAAGCCGACCGAAGCTTTTACGTAAGGGGCTTGTCCGCGTTGAATAATCTCTCCGATACGTTCACCCACCATACTGTTGTAAAAGCCGATCATCAGACCGTTTTTCACGTCCTGGTACGTGGCATATCCCTTGCCGTCGTATTCTTTGTCGCGGAAGATACGGATAACCTGTACGTTGGACGAAGTGGCTTCCTTGTCGGTGGCCAGACAGAAATAAGTTTCGTCATGGGAAGGAATTTCAAAAAACGGACGTGGTTCCGGATTAGGGATAACGGGAATGGACGAAAAGACTTTCTTTATCTTTTCCTCCATATTCTTGATGTCGAAGTCTCCTACGATAGCAATGGCTTCCAAGTCCGTGCGGTACCATTTGTGGTAAAAGTCACGCAAGGTTTCGGGCTTGAACGTCCGGATGACATCCATGTCGCCGATGACATCGCGCTCGGCATATTTCGAGCCTTTGTAGAGTACAGGTCTTTTCTGGTTATAGATACGGGTTGCGCTGTTGTTGCGCGTACGCCACTCCTCGGTGATGACCCCACGTTCCTCGTCGATGTCTTTCGGGTCGAGGGTCAGGTAATAAGACCAGTCGTGCAGAATAAGCAGGCACGTGTCCGTCAGGCTTTCGTCTGCCATCGGCACATCGCTGATGTTATAGACCGTTTCGTTCTGTGTGGTGTAGGCATTCAGGTTTCCACCGAAAGAGATTCCATGACGTTCGAGTGTGGAAATCATGCTGTTGCCCGGGAAGTTCTTGCTGCCGTTAAAGGCCATGTGTTCCAAGAAGTGGGCCAAGCCGTCCTGATCGTCATTCTCAAGCAATGCGCCTGCGTTGCGGATGATGAAGAAACTGGCCCGGTCTTTGGGTTCTTCGTTATGCCGGAGGTAATAGGTGATACCGTTCGGTAGCTTGCCGATCAGGACATTCGGGTCTGCCGGAAGTTTCTTGTTCCAGTCGATAGGTTGTGCATACCCTATCAGGCTGAGAAACAGGAATGACAGCAATAGAATTTTTTGTTTCATAATTTAAAAGTATAAAATCAGACTGTATGAGCAGCCTGTGATTAAGATTTCTGATTGTCTTTGTTGCGGATTTCCACCCTTCGGATTTTTCCACTGATGGTTTTGGGCAGTTCGTCTACAAACTCGATGACTCTCGGGTATTTATAAGGTGCAGTGACTTGTTTGACGTGGTTTTGCAGGGTCTTGACCAAATGCTCTTTGTCTACATCCTTATAGTCTTTTGCCAATACGATGGTAGCTTTTACGATTTGTCCGCGAATCTCGTCGGGTACGCCTGTGATGGCGCATTCCACTACGGCAGGATGCGTCATCAATGCGCTCTCCACCTCGAAGGGGCCGATGCGGTAGCCGGAACTTTTGATGACATCGTCTACCCGTCCTACAAACCAGAAATAACCGTCTTCGTCCTTCCAGGCTACGTCGCCTGTATAATATATACCGTCATGCCATACTTCACGGGTGAGATCCGGGTTACGGTAGTATTCCTTGAACAATCCCAATGGTTTGCCTTGGGAGGTACGGATGACTATCTGACCCTGCTCGCCCGGTGCGGCCGACGTACCGTCTGTCTTGAGCAAGTCTACCACGTATTCCGGATTGGGCACTCCCATGGAACCCGGTTTGGGTTCCATCCAGGGGAAAGTGGCGATGGTCAGGGTCGTTTCCGTCTGTCCGAAGCCTTCCATCAGTTTGATGCCGGTCAACTTGCGGAAGGTTTCGTATACGGCCGGGTTCAGTGCCTCGCCTGCAATCGTGCAGTATTGCAGGGAAGAAAGGTCGTAATGCGTCAGATCCTCCCGAATCAGGAAGCGGAAGACGGTGGGAGGAGCGCAGAGCGATGTGATATGATAATTTTGTATCATTTGCAGGATGTCGGCCGGATGGAACTTTTCATGGTCGTATACGAAAACCGTAGCTCCGGCAATCCATTGGCCGTACAGTTTTCCCCACACGGCCTTTCCCCATCCCGTGTCGGCCACGGTCAGATGCAGGCTGTCTTCGTGCAGGTTATGCCAATAACATCCGGTCGCGATATGTCCGAGCGGATAGGTGAAATCATGAGCCACCATCTTCGGTTCACCGGTAGTTCCCGAAGTGAAATACATCAGGGATATGTCGTCGTTCCGGTTGGGATGTTCCGGTTTGACAAACGGTGCGGCTTCTAAAACGCCTTTCTGAAAGTCTTCAAAACCATGGGGCACGATCGGTCCGGTTGAGACGAGGTGTTTGACGGAGGGTGAATAGGGGAGAGCGTCTTTGACGTGGTTCAGGATGACTTCTTCGCCGGCACAGACAATCATTTTGATGTCGGCGGCATTGTTACGGTAGATAATGTCTTTTCCGGTCAGCAAATGGGTGGCCGGGATAGCCACAGCTCCAATCTTGTGCAGGGCGATGATGGAGAACCAAAATTCATACCGGCGTTTCAATATAAGCATGACCATGTCTCCGTGTCCGATGCCTAACGATTGGAAATAAGAAGCCGTGCGGTCGGTGTAGTCTTTCAGCTCGGAAAAAGTGAAATCGTGGTGTACGCCGTGGTCGTTCGTCCAACATAAGGCTATCTTGTCCGGGGCTTCTGCGGCCCATTCATCTACTACATCGTATCCGAAATTGAAGTTCTCCGGTACTTTTACATGGAAATTTTGGATGAAGTCGTCTTGCGACGTGAACGTCGTTTGACTTAAAAATCTCTCCAGCATAATCTTTTTCTTAAAGTCTAAAAAGTCGCAATATGTACTTAATTGGGTACAAAGGTAATAAATAATGGTCTATTTAGTCCTTGTCCCGTTGGAAAAATAACATGTAATTTCGGTTTACAGTGCATATTTGCCGGTCTGAAGTCAGGCCAAATCCACCACGGTGATGCCTGCCCCTCCGAACTGTACGTGTTCGTCCTTGAAATCTTTTACACCGGGCATCGTGTGCAGATACTGGCGAATCAGCGTGCGTAAGATGCCCGAACCTGTTCCGTGCAGGATGCGTACCCTGGATATTCCCAATAATATGGCATCGTCGATGAAATAAGTGACGGCATGGATGGCTTCGTCCCCCCTCATGCCCCGTACGTCGATGTCCTGCTTGAAATTCAGTTTTTTCTCGTACACGCTGTCTTGCGTCTGTTTGCTGACGAAGGTGGCGGCCTGGTTCCGTGCCGGGGGCTCGGGGGCTGCGGCACGTTCCAACCGTTCCGGTTTCACGTTGGTGCGCATCATGCCGAAAGTGACGATGGCGTTCTTTCCGTCTATCTCCTCTATCGTGCCTACGGTGGTCTGCCCTTTGATGCGTACGGTCTCACCGGGTTGCAGGGGACGGTTGCGTACCTCCGCTTCCCGCGCGGCTTGCAGCAAGGCATCGGGCTGCGCTTTCCGCATGGCGGCTTCGGATGCTTTTTTCTCTTTCCGTTCGGCCTGTCTTTTTTTCCGTTCCTGCAGTTGTTGCATTTTACGGGCTATCTTGTCCGCTTCGTGTTGCTTTTCGATGTCGTCCAAGGTCTTTTTGAATTCATCCAATTCCTGGCGTACGTTGCGGGTCTTTTCTTTTTCAGCCTGAGCCTCCCTGATGGTTTTAATGGTGTTCTCTATCTTGGCATTCGATTCCCGGAGCAGTTGTTCGGCATCTTCTTTGGCTTTGCGCAAGATTTCTTTCCGGCTGCGTTGCAACTCTGCGATTTCCGTTTCGTAACGGGCTATGGTCTTCTCCATTTCCTTTTCCCGGAGGTGGATGTTCTGCCGTTTGTTTTCCCAATACCGCTTGTCTCTTACGATGTCTTGCAGGTACTTGTCCGCGTTGATGTACTCTTTGCCCACCAATTCGGAAGCATCGGCTATTACTTCCTCCGGAATACCTATCTTGCGGGCGATTTCCACGGCGAAAGAACTGCCCGGATTGCCGATTTGCAGTTGGAACAGGGCCTGCATGTGTTGGCGGTCGTAGAGCATGGCTCCGTTCACTACGCCCTCATGGTCCTCGGCGAAGTGTTTCAGGTTTTGGTAATGTGTCGTGATGATGCCGAAGGTCTTTTTTTGGTTGAACCGTTTCAGGACGGCTTCGGCTATGGCGCCACCGATTTGCGGTTCCGTGCCGCCTCCGAATTCGTCGATGAGCAGAAGACTGGTGTCACAGCAAGCTTTCATCATGTTTTTCATGTTGAGCAGATGGCTGGAATAGGTACTCAAGTCGTCCTCTATGCTCTGCTCGTCCCCGATGTCGATGAAGATGCTGCCGAAAATGCCGGTGCGTGAGTTTTCCCCGATAGGAACGGGAAGTCCGCATTGCAACATGTATTGTATGAGGCCTACGGTCTTCAGGCATACGGATTTTCCGCCCGCGTTGGGGCCGGAGATAATGAGAATACGCTGATGCCCGTTCAGTTCGATGTCGAGCGGCACGATTTTTTTCCCGTGACGGGTCAGGGACAGGTATAGCAAGGGATGACGGGCCAGCGTCCAGTCTATCAGCGGTGCCCCTTTGATGTCCGGTGTCGTGGCATTGAACTGGCGGGCCAGTCCGGCTTTGGCATGGATGAAGTCTATTTCGGCCAGAAACTCGTAGGATTGCAGGATTTCCTGATAATGAGGCCGGACCTCAGCCGTGAATTCCTGTAATATGCGTATGATTTCCCGTCGTTCTTCCCCCTCCAGTTCACGGATGCGGTTGTTGGCTTCCACCACTTCGGCCGGTTCGATGAAGACCGTACGCCCCGTGGCGGATTCGTCGTGGACGATTCCCTTTATTTTCCGTTTTAAAGCCGGTGCCACAGGAATGACCAAGCGTCCGTCGCGCATGGTGGGAGTGACATCCTTGTCCACCACGCCGTCTTGTTGAGCGTTCCGCAAGATGGCGTGCAGTGTGCGCGAGATTCCGCTTTCGGCAGCGACAAGTTCGCGTCGGATGCGCAACAGTTCGGCGGATGCCGAGTCTTTGATTTTGCCGTATTTGTCGAGTATGCTCTCAATGTGGCGCACCAGTTGGGGGTAGACGGAGACCCCTTGCGTCAGGCGGCGTAAGGCCGGATAGGGGACGGAGGCATCATCGCAGGGGCGGTTTTCCTCCGTGCCGTTATCTTCTTCGGTATCCTTGTTAAGAAACCGTACGATGTTGATAATCGTGCAAAGCGAGCGTTTCAGATCGAACAGTTCCGTTTCGTCGAGATAAGTACCTTCTATTCTGATGCGTTTGATGGCCGGGCGTACATCATAGAAGTCCTGCTCCGGAAAGTCCTCTTCTTCTTCCTGAATGCGCAGGAATTCCCGTGTCTGTTCTTGCAATTCGCGCAATAGATGCAAATCCGTCAGGATTTTCATCTGTCCGACGCGCTCTATGCCAAGCGTACTCAGGCAATGTCCCGTCAATAAAGTACGTATCTCGTCAAATCCTATTTTCTGTTCAAAATTCTGTGGATAAATCATATTTCATTTGGATTAGCGGGTGCAAAGTTAAGAAAAAGCGGCATAAAAGTTTCTTTGTCCGGGGCTTTTCTGTCTTTCTCCGTTGTAAGTGTCAGTGGAGAGTATTATAAGTCTGTTATAGGATAGTTTTAATGTTATTCAGAACACTCTTTGTGAATAATCAGGTCAGTTTATAAGAATGAAGATATTTATTTTGCAATCGGAAAATAACAGTAGAAAATGGAAAGTGACGTATTGTTAGTTAGTGATGATTTTATGATAGTACGTGAGAAGGATGCTCTCATGTATGGCTTGGAGGCTGAGAGGAATCTGTCTCGGATGACATCAGATACGATAAAAGTAGAATGGGTGATTGTTTCTATTGTCGTTTCGGGAGAAGCCGAATGTACCATCAATGGAAAGAATTATAACGTCAAGGCACATGATATAATCATGTCCTTGCCCAATTATGTATTGGAACGGCAGAAAAAGACGGATGATTTGTCTGTAAACAGTCTTTGTATCTCTCGTTCTTTATTTCAAAAAGCCATTTCATTTTCTTCATATAATTGGGATGTGGTTTCATTTCTGATAGCTCATCCGATACTGTCGCTCACGGATATGGAATATACTTGTTTATCATTGTATTATTCTTTGATATCTGTCAAGATTGGGGATAAGAACAAGTTGGGATATAGGGAATCCATGCAGTGTCTGTTGAAATCGTTTATGTGTGAATTGTATGGCGTGATAGGACGTTATATTTCGGTCGGTGCGGTCAATTACTCTCAAGGACATAATCTGTTCAAAGGATTTTTGGATTTGCTTACATCGGTCTATCCTAAACCTCGTTCCGTATCTTTTTATGCGGAGACATTGAATGTAACGTCTAAGTATTTGTCTTCTGTCTGTAAAGCGACTTGTGGCGAAACAGCTTCGATGCTGATTCATAAAGCGGTGACGAAAGACATCGCGGATTTGTTGTCTTATTCAAACAAAAGCATTAAGGAAATTATGGTAGAGTTGGATTTTCCTTCTCTTTCTTTCTTCGGCAAATATGTGAAAAAGCATTTTGGTGTCGGGCCTAAAGAATATCGCTCCAAACGTTTATCCTAATACGACGTCCAGAATCATCATTAATACGAAGCCCAGTGCAAAGCCTACCGTTCCTACGTTGGAATGTTTTCCTTGAGAAGCCTCCGGAATCAACTCCTCTACGACCACATAAATCATAGCGCCAGCGGCAAACGACAGTAAATATGGCAATATGGGGGTGATGTAGGCTGCCAACAGAATCGTCAGGATAGCTCCGATAGGTTCTACGACACCGCTCAATGTACCGATGCCGAAAGCGCGCAATCTGCTGTTTCCCTCACTACGCAGAGGCATGGAGACAATGGCGCCTTCCGGGAAATTCTGTATGGCGATTCCCAAAGATAAAGCCAATGCACCGGCCATGGGAAGATAAGTGCTGTGTTCCATGGCGGCGGCTAATGCTACTCCTACAGCCATTCCCTCCGGAATATTGTGCAAGGTGACGGCCAATACCAACATGCTTGTCCGTGACAATTTGCTGTGCGGTCCTTCGGGTGAAGGGCTGCCTAAATGGAGGTGCGGAGTGATCCGGTCCATCAGCAAGAGAAATGCAATACCCGCTATGAAGCCGCTTACGGCCGGGATAACCCGGGTTGCATCTTCCGTACCGCTCATTTCTATAGAAGGTATCAGCAGCGACCATACGGAAGCCGCCACCATGACACCGGAAGCGAATCCCAATAAGGTTTTCTGCACTAAGTCCGGCATTTGTTTTTTCATCAGAAAAACGCAGGCGGCACCTAAAGTAGTACCGGCAAAAGGTAATAATAATCCTATGATTAGTCCGTCCATAATTTTATATTTGTCGTTTGTGGGTATTATTCCAACGTGATTTCACCGGCCAGGTTGGTATTCATGAGGCGCCTGACCTCTTCAGGGGGCAGGTCATGGCCCAAAAGAAACATCAATTTGGTCAATGCACACTCCGGGGTGCTGTCATATCCGCTGATCACTCCGGCTTCCAGTAACTGACGGCCTGTTTCATAACGTTCCATTTCTACACTTCCCGACTGGCATTGGGTGATGTTGATAATAATGATGTTACGTTCTGCAGCCTCTTTGATGAGTTTGATAAACCAGGGTTTCTGTGGGGCGTTGCCCGAACCGAAGGTTTTCATAACTACGGCTTTCAATCCTTTAATGTTGAAGACAGAAGTAATGATGCTTTCCTGTATCCCCGGAAAAAGCGTGAGAACCACTACATTGGTATCGAACAGGTAGTGTGCCTTCAGGGGGCGTGACGCGTCAGGCCGGCGTATGCGTTCCGGTTTGATTTTAATGTCGATGGCACTATGCCCCAGACACGGATAATTATACGACTTGAAAGCATTGAATTTCTCTGCATTGATTTTCGTGGTACGGTTGCCCCTCATCAAGTCTCTTTCGAAGTAGATACAGACTTCCGGCACCATGGCCGTACCGTCCGGATGTTTGGCCGCAGCAATCTCTATGGCGGTAATCAGGTTTTCTTTGCCGTCTGTCCGCAACATACCCATCGGGAGTTGTGAACCGGTCAATACAACCGGTTTAGACAGGTTTTCCAACATAAAACTCAATGCAGAAGCCGTATAAGCCATGGTGTCAGTTCCATGTAGAATGACAAAACCATCGTATTGTTCGTAATTCCGTTCTACAATTCGTGCCAATCTTGCCCAATGGTAAGGTTCCATATCGGAAGAATCAATGGGGGGATCGAAAGAATAGGTGTTGATATGATAATTAAAACGTTTCAACTCCGGAACGAAGTTCAGCAAGTGGTCGAAGTTGAAGCTTTCCAATGCTCCTGTTTCCGGGTTTTCTATCATTCCGATAGTTCCACCTGTATAAATCAGCAATACGGAGGGGGCAATGTCTGTCATATATCCATGGTTTTGCGGTTCATTTGCAAATATAACGATAAATTCTGGATTTTGAGGTGGAGTGAATTGCTTTTGTTCGTGTTTTCTAAAAATTCTTAAACTTGGAAAGTTTTCCGTTGGAAATTTGTTTCGCTGTAAATTAAAAGCGTTCTTTGCAAAAGTTTCTATTGGAAAATAATGATAATATAAATAAGAAGGAAGAATATGAAGTATGTAATTGTGGGAGGAGTGGCTGGTGGTGCGACTGCGGCAGCCCGGATTCGTAGAAATACGGAAAAAGCGGAAATAGTTTTGTTTGAAAAGGGAGAATATATATCGTATGCCAATTGCGGTTTACCTTATTATATAGGTGGAGTGATCCGTGATAGAGAGCGGCTTTTCGTGCAAACTCCGGAGGCTTTTGCACGTCGTTTCCGTGTGGATGTCCGTACAGCATCCGAGGTGACGGCAATAGATGTACGTCGAAAAGAAGTTACGGTAAGGACATCTGACGGTCGGGAATATGTGGAAACTTACGACAAACTCTTGCTTTCGCCCGGAGCCTCCCCGGTACGTCCTCCTTTGACAGGTATCGACAGTCGTGGAATCTTTACGTTGCGTAATGTACAAGACACCGACCGTATAAAAGACTACGTACGACAACATCAGGTCAGACGTGCACTTATCGTAGGTGGCGGTTTCATCGGTTTGGAAATGGCTGAAAATTTGCAACATACAGGGGCAGAAGTGGCTGTGGTGGAAATGGCAGCTCAGGTCATGGGGCCTATAGATTTTTCTATGGCGGCTTTAGTGCATGAACATCTGTTGCAGAAAGGGGTGAAGCTTTATTTGGAACAGGCGGTGGAATCTTTTGAGGAAACCGCTTCCGGAGTGACGGTAAAGTTCAAGTCCGGTATCACGATAGAGACGGATTTGGTGATTCTTTCCATTGGGGTACGTGCTGAGACATCGTTAGCCTCCGCTGCAGGATTGGAATTGGGAGAGATGAAAGGTATCCGGGTGAATGAGTATTTGCAGACATCGGATGAATCGGTGTATGCGGTCGGTGATGCGATAGAATTTCCTCACCCGCTGACAGGTAAGCCTTGGCTGAATTTCTTGGCAGGTCCTGCCAACCGCCAGGCACGTATTGTGGCCGACAATATAGTGTTCGGCAATAAAGTAAAATATGAAGGGGCAGTCGGAACAGCCATTGCCAAGGTGTTCGACCAGACCGTGGCTTCAACAGGTCTTCCGGCCAAACGTTTAATACAGTTTGGGATACCTTATCTTTCGGCTACGATACATTCAGGTTCTCATGCTGGATATTATCCCGGTGCCTTGCAGATGGCTATAAAGATTACGTTTTCTCCCGATGGAGGCAAACTTTACGGAGCACAAATCGTCGGTTATGACGGTGTGGATAAGCGGATAGATGAATACGCTATGGTCATTAAGCGCGGAGGTACAGTGTACGATTTGATGGAGTTGGAGCACGCTTACGCTCCACCTTTCTCATCAGCCAAGGATCCGGTGGCGGTATCAGGTTATGTGGCCGGGAACATATTGAACGGGAAAATGAATCCGCTTTATTGGAGGGATTTAAAAACGGCTGATTTGAACCGTGTGACATTGGTGGACGTGCGTACGCCCGACGAATATGCACTGGGAGGGATAGACGGTGCGGTGAATGTACCGTTGGATGAGCTGCGGGAACGTTTGGCAGAGTTACCTCTCGATAAACCTGTGTGGGTGTATTGTGGTGTGGGCTTACGTGGTTATCTGGCCTCTAATATCCTGAAAGAAAATGGATATGACGTGAGGAATCTGATAGGAGGGCTTAAGACCTATAAAGCGGCTGTAACTCCGGTTTGTATTCCTGCTGCGCCTGAAGACGTTTGCGTTCGGAAATCGAGTAACACGTGTTGTGTAAGTCAGGAGGAAAAGGTGCCGGTTGCCCGTATTGTCCGAATAGATGCTTGTGGTATTCAATGTCCCGGTCCTATTCTGAAATTGAAAACGAGTATGGAGCAATTGCAATCTGGTGAATGTTTGGAGATACGTGCTACGGATGCCGGTTTTCCCCGTGATGCCGAAGCTTGGTGCCGGATGACAGGAAACCGTTTTGTTTCTGCTCAAACCGAAAATGGTACATACATAGTCAGAGTTGAGAAAGCGACACCTTGTGCGATGGAGGTTTCACATCCGGTCTCGACGGCAAAAGGTAAGACTTTTATTCTGTTCAGTGATGATTTGGATAAGGTATTAGCCACTTTTGTTTTGGCTAACGGTGCTGCGGCTACTGGAGAGAAAGTGACCATTTTCTTCACTTTCTGGGGATTGAATGCCATTAAAAAGACAGAAAAGCCAAAAGTAAAGAAAGATTGGCTTGGAAAGATGTTCGGCGTGATGTTGCCATCCGATTCCATGAAACTGAAACTTTCAAAAATGAATATGGGAGGCATGGGAGCACGGATGATGCGTCATATTATGAAACGTAAAGGCATTGATTCTTTAGAGTCATTACGCCGGCAGGCCATTGAAAACGGAGTGGAATTCATAGCCTGTCAAATGTCGATGGATGTGATGGGGGTGAAAAAGGAAGAGTTGTTGGATCATGTGACGATCGGTGGAGTAGCTACGTATATGGGACGTGCCGAAGAGGCTAATGTAAACTTGTTTATTTAGCGCTGCAATGGAGAAAATCAAATGTATTTGTGTCATGAGGGACCTTTATTGTTCTTTGGCTTTGTTGGAAACCCGTCTGTCGGAAACATACGGTTTATCATTGAATGAAGCGATGGTCCTGTGTAGTATTGGGGAAGAAACCGTGATGGCAGGCGTGGTTGTGGAACGTACGGGACTGACGGCCTCACATGCTTCCAAAATGATACGTTCGGTAGAAGAAAAAGGCTTGTTGGTTCGGACTTTGGGGGAGAAAGACAAGCGCCAGATGTATTTTGCCCTGACTGATAAGGCCAAGGAGAAGTTGGAAGACATCCGAAAGCATGGAATAGAGATTCCCGATTTGCTGCTTCCTTTCTTCCAGTAAGAGACGGAACATATCTGAAAATCCCCATGGTCCTAACCGACCATGGGGATTTTCAGATGTCCGAATTCTTTTCAGAACAATAATTTTACAATGGCATATCCACCGAATACCAGCCAGACATAGAGGATGCCGGCCAGATAGAAAGGTTTGGCTCCGGCTTGTTTGAATTTGTCTATGCTGGTTTCTGCACCGAGCGCCGTCATGGCCATGGTAAGTAAGAACGTGTCCACGTTATTGATGAACCCTATACCTGCCTGCAAAGTTTCCTGAGGAATGAAAGTGGCGGATTGTAACAGGGAATTAAAACCGATGACGACCAAAAAATAAAAAGCGAACCAAGGTATTGTGATTTTACTCTTTCCGGTTATGCCTTTATTTTTTTGTTTTCCGGAGAGGCATACACTCATGATGACCAAAACGG
>QWCN01000744.1_pt1 | contig 56952 bp, 37 predicted proteins | sample 1972711 | NCBI WGS metagenome assembly QWCN01 (sample SAMN09866707, study PRJNA288562) | Human gut metagenome isolate term1_stool, whole genome shotgun sequencing... | isolation source: gut | host: Homo sapiens | place: USA: California
TGTCGGCCGCCGCTATCGAATCCCGAAGCTCAACATTCTGGAATACTTGGAACTGATAGATAAATCTAATGCGTAAAACCTTGTTTGCACATTTGGCCTGTGGGATTCTTTCTGCTACAATATAAATGTCAATTGCAGATGAATCTACGCTGTACCATTCAAAGGAGGTTTTATTATGGTAGCAGGACATCTGCGAGAGAAAAACGGGTACTATCATATCGTACTCAACTATGTGGATGAATACGGTAAACGGCACACGCCGTCAAAATCCACGGGGCTCCCTGTAAAGGGCAACAAAAAGCGTGCCGAAAAAATGCTCATAGAAGCCCGTTCAGCCAAAGAAGCAGAGTTGGAGGCAAGAGCATTAGAACGCAGTACAGGCAAGGTTTCCACCGATTCCATACTCTTTACAACATTTCTGCTCGACTGGCTGGAAATGATAAAAAAGAATGTGGAGGAAACGACCTACGGGGCGTATTCTATGGGAATTAAGAGCAAAATTATCCCATACTTTGAGGAACACCACCCCGGCCTGCTCTTACGGGAGATAAAGCCAAAGCACATTCAGGACTATTACACCTATGAACTGACGGTGCGGGGCGTTTCCGCAAACACGGTGATACACCGCCACGCAAATATCCGAAAGGCGTTGCAGCACGCTTTCAAACTTGGTTTGATTGACACGAACCCGGCGGATCGCATTGAACGGCCGAAAAAGGAAAAGTTTGTCGGCAGCGCCTATGAGGAAGATGAGCTAAACCGTCTTTTTGAGGTGGTAAAGGGCGACCCCATAGAGCTTGGCGTTATCCTCGGCGCATTTTACGGACTGCGCCGCAGCGAGGCTGTAGGCTTGAAATGGGATGCGATTGATTTCAAGAAGAAAACAATCACCATACGGCACACAGTAACGCAGGCGACCATTGACGGCAAAAGCAAGATTATCCAAAAGGATCGGACAAAGACCAAAGCAAGCTATCGCAGCCTGCCCCTTGTGCCACCGTTTGAGGAAGTACTGTACCGCCTGAAAGCGGAGCAGGAGCTAAACCGAAAGCTGTGCGGCAGGTCGTATTGCCGGCAATACACCGATTATATCTATGTCAACGAGATCGGAGAGCTTGTAAAACCCGGCTATATCACCCAGCATTTCCCGCTGGTGCTTGAAAAGAACGGTATGCGGAAGATTCGTTTCCACGATTTGCGGCATAGCTGCGCAAGCCTTTTGTATGCAAACGGTGTCAGCTTGAAAGAAATTCAGGAGTGGTTAGGACACAGCGACATTTCGACCACTTCAAACATTTATACGCACTTGAATTTCGCCTCAAAGGTTGCGTCTGCCAATGCGATTTTGGGTGTATATCCCTCCAAATAATCGCAATGTCCCTCCAATGTCCCTCCTGAAAATGAGCTGCAAAACGGCGAATTTTCTGTTGTTGGAGGGGCGTTACATAACCGGAGCAGAGCATAAAGAAAAGCCCGCAAACCCCGATAAATCAAGGGTTTACGAGCTGTTAAGGTCTGGTGCCGGTGGTGGGACTCGAACCCACACACCCTTGCGGATAACAGATTTTGAGTCTGTCTCGTCTGCCAATTCCGACACACCGGCATTTATATTTTTAAGTCGTCTCCCGATGTCCTGTCCGAGAAATCGGAGGGACATCGTGGAGGGACATTAAAAGCAAGTTACATATTCAGTTTTCAAAAAACCTTGTAAAATCAAGGGTTTACGGAACGGTGGTATGAAACGGCGAAGTAGATTTTGAGTCCGGCACGTCTGCCAATTCCATCATTCCGGCTTATTTGCACCGACCGTGCGCGGATCGGTACAGTGTTATTTTATCACAGCTTGTGCGATTTTGCAAGAAGAATTTGCGGGAAATTTGCGCATGACGGGATTCGGGACGGGGATTGCGATGCGCGCCGCCGACCTTGCCCGCCGTAAGAGCGCCATTTCCCTGCACGATGAGCATTTCCCGGTCAAACGGCAACGCACCTCAGCCGCACCGCGCGCCCGCGCGGTATTTTGAGGGAGCGCTTTCGTGCGGAAGTTAGTGATTCACGGGGAATTTGCCGCGGTATCGCCCGTGCGGGAATTGTGCAAGTTCCGCCGTTTGCCGCTTGTGCAGCTGGTTTTGTGAGTACGCCCGCCACGCGGCGGGATTTATGGGATTTCGCTGTCCTGCGTGCGCTCGGCGGCGGGAGTTACCAGCGCGCGGTGCGTGCCGTGCGGGGGATGGGGTGTTTTCGGAATTTACAAATCGAATTACGTTGTTAAAACAACGGAATTCGGGGATGAAGCCGCCGAGGTATTGCCCGCGCGGTATTTTGGGGAGGCAATCGGGGATTATGAGGTTTCGGTCCGGTTATGCGTCGGCAGCGTTTTCCGAGCCCGGAATTTTTCGATCCCGTTTCATAAGGACGGCAGCCGCAGCGCATACCAGAAATTCCGTAACGGGAAATGCAATCCATATTCCGGAAATCTGCAGGGTGCGGTTCAGCAGCCACATCAAAGGGAAGAGCAGAATCCCTTGACGCAGAAGCTGGATCGTCATACTCGGCACGACTCTGTCCGTCGCCTGTTCATATGTTGCGATCATTGCAGAAAGTCCGCTGAACACAAATCCCGGCGACATAATGCGCATTGCGGAGATGCCGAGTGCGCGCATTTCCTCCGATGCGGAGAAAAGGGAGAGTATTTCATTCGGGAAGCAGAGCACCGCGGCTGTTCCGACAAGCATCATGACCGTTGCGATCAGCTTTCCGGTTTTGTAGGTCTGCCGCAGGCGCTCCTCTTTTTTTGCTCTGTAATTGAAGCGCATTATCGGGAGGCATCCCTGTATAAGACCGTTTACGGTCATAACGATAAGCTGCTGCACCTTGAAATATGCTCCGAAAAACGCAACTGCCGTATCGGAGTATCCGACCAGAAACATATTTACGAAGTTCACCATAACGGAACCAAGGGCATTCATGATGAACGACGGAAGCCCGTATGAAATGAGCAGCCCGAGCATTTGCGGCTCAAAATGATATCCTTTCATCAGCGGTTTGACCTTCTGCTTCGTGAAGAACAGCTGAATCAGGGCGATCAGCATTGACAGAGTATATCCCAAAACGGTTGCGAGCGCCGCACCGGCAATTCCCATTTCGGGGAACGGACCGATTCCGAAAATAAGCAGCGGATCGAAAACGAAGTTAAACAGCACTCCGGCGATCTGAAACCACATCGGGGCAAGCATATTGCCTGTCGCCTGCAGCATTTTCTGAATTGCAATATGCACCATATTGGGAATCTGCATATATACGCAGACCTGCATGTAGGATAATCCGTATTCGAAGATCTCGCGGTTTTTCGTAAATGCGGCGTAATAAGGCCTTATTACAAAAAGTGCCGCTATGTTTACCGCCGTGCCGACCAGTACGGACATAAGCAGCCCGAGCGTCGCCGCCGAATCGGCTTTTTTCTGTCTGTTCTGCCCCAGATACCCGGCGATCAGAACATTCACACCGACACCGATCCAGACGGAGAGGGCGTTCATCAGCGTCGTGATCGGAAATGAAAGCGACACCGCAGCGAGCGCCTGCTCGCTGATCTTGGCGACAAACATACTGTCCACAAGATTGTACGAATACTGCAGAAACATCGAGATGAGCGGCGGGGCAGACATTTGCAGTATCAGCTTGTTGATCGGCGTGTACGCCATTTTATTTTCCGTTTCCATTTTATTTATACCCGTATGCATTTGTCCTTTCTTTTTGATGTTTTTCCGACCGCTTCGGTCGGTATCCGACCGCAGTCGCCGTCACTCTTAGGCGGGCGGGCAGTGCCTCAGCCGGGATTCGGCGGCGTGCCGCGGTGATTAAAGGTGTTATTCGGCGGGACGGCTTGAGATTGGCTTCGCCTCCGGCAATTTTCCGCAATGCGTTTCGGGTGCAGCCGCAGCTGCCGTCGGGGATGCCGTCTGCACTCGTTAGGCGCGCGGCGGCACGCATCAGGGACTGCATTCGGCATTTCTTTCGGCACGGCGTTCGAATTTTGTGCGTGAACGCTTATGCGCGGATTGCCCGTGCCCGATATTTTGCTCGTCATGCGGACTCCTCCTAATAAAAAATCGCCGTACACTCCACTGAGTGTATGGCGAAAAATGAGCTTGATATCTCAGAAAAATCCATACCGATTTTGGAATTTTATTATACTGCGCACGGTGGGTGATGTCAATAGGATAGTAAAAATTTTTCGCGGACGCGGGAAAGATGCTTGCAGCGGCATCCGCACGGCTGACCGGGAGTTACGGGGGATGCTGTCGAGGTATCGCCGCGCCGCCCGCGTAGGAGGCTGTGGGCTGTGCCGTTTGACGTATGCGCGGCGGATTTCGTAAGATTCTGTTGTCCTACGTGCGCTCGGCGGCGGGTTTTACTCTGCGCGCGTCGCATACCGTGCGTGGGAGGGTGTTTTCGAAATTTACAAATCGAATTACGTTGTTAAAACAACGGAATTCGGTGGTGAGACCGCTGAGGTATTGCCTGTGCGGCATTCGGGGGAGGCAGTCGGGAATTGCACCGCGATTGCGGTTATGTTCCGTCCGACGGACGTTCGGGTGCAGCGGCGGTGATGCGCGGCTGCCGCTCCCTCCGCCGCGCGCTCGGCTTCCGAAAATCAGTAGCGGATCCAGCCGACGGAGCCGAGCGTAAGGTCCATTATGAGAAACAGCACCAGAAACGCCGTCAGCACGCAGGCGATCGCAAACAGCACCGACTTATCCTTCTTGAGCGATTCAATATATCTTTCGTATGATTCCTGCATTTCCGCGAGCCTTTTTTCGTAGACGCTTCTCACCTCGTCAAAGCCGTCCGAAGTCTCTTCGTGAGGAATCCCCCGGTGAGGAGTTTTCTCCTTCGCGCTTTTGCCGCTCAGCATGGTATCAATCGAGCCGCCCATCGCCGAAACTATGAGCGAGATCGTTTCAAGACGAGGATCGGCGGTTTCACCGCTGAAAATTTTTCTTATCGTGGAATCCGGCAGCTTTGTCGCGGCGGACAGGTCCGCCCATGACATTCCGGTCTCTTCTTTAAGATCCGACAGGTATTTTCGATTATTATCAGGTATTTTCTCCATATTTTATCAAACCTTCCCCCGTATTTTACAAGGTGCCGCAGAACTTTACCGACCTTAATAAAATTATGACAATTCCTTTTTTCAGCAAAATCTGCTATTCTGTAAGCGGACAGGAAGCCGGAAGCGGAAAACGTGTAATCGGCCGGCCGCACGGTTCCGATTCCGTCCTCTCATGCGAGGATAAAAGAAAACCTCTTATATCCATTATACATAAAAACAACCATATAGTCAAGACTTTTCAAGAAAAATATGCAAAAAATACCGATGAAGTGAGCAAAGAGCGCTTCCGTCTTCCGAGTCCGTGCAGTCGAAGAGTCCGTACACGCTGCGGCACGGTCCGGGCCGCTGCCCGAGGAAGGAGAAAAAATGAACGTTTTAGTCCGATTTTTAGACGAGTACGCCACCGCCATTCTTTATGCAGGCATTACCGCATTTGCAGGTGCTGCCGGCGTTGTGCTGAAGCGCATCGGCAGCAGGTATTTCAGCAACCGAACTAAAAGGAGAGTCGTAAGAAATTGCATAAGAGCAGTCGAGCGTGTTTACGGGGATCTGCCGGAGGAGGAGCAGTACCGAGAAAAGGTGAAGGCGGTGGCAGAAACCCTCGAGGTAAAGGGGATACGCATTGCCGAGATCGAAACGATGCTGCGCATCGACGAAGAAGAGGAGGCATCCGCGCGCGGCGTCGTGCCGGAGCGAAAAAAAGCGCACCGCAGTGTCGGGATAAGGCACTGCGATACGCGGGGACCATGCCGGAGCTCGCACAGAATTTTGAGACCGGGCATATTCAAGGGAATCTCACGCTGCTCCGGGCGCTCGGCGAGGCACTGCATTAAGAATTGAATAAAGCTGCCGCGGGCGGCGGGCGGAAATGGTGCGCCGGGGAATTCCGCCGGAGAGGAAAGCGATCTCCCTCTCCGCGGGGCAGCTTCAATATTACAAACTCGGCTTAACGTCGGGGGACACGGTAAGATAACGTGAAATTACAGCTTAATGAAATACCGTGCTCGGCTTCGGTTTTACGTTGGAGTTTAGCGCGGCGCGCTAAACTCGCGGACACGGTAAGATAACGTGAAATTACAGCTTAATGAAATACCGTGCTCGGCTTCGGGATTACGTTGGAGTTTAGCGCGGCGCGCTAAACTTGAGGACACGGTAAGATAACGTGAAATTACAGACTAATGTTATACCGTGTCCTTTTTGCCTGCGGGGGCTTCCCCGCCCGGGGTGCAGGGGACGGAGTCCCCGCTTGGGTTTGGGACGAAGTCCCAACATATAATACTCCCGCACGGAGTTCGGAAGAACGCCGTGCAAAACTTGAGAACACGGTAAGGTAACGTGAAATTACAGACTAATGTTATACCGTGCTCGGCATCGGTTTTACGTTGAAGTTTAGCGCGGCGCGCTAAACTCGCGGACACGGGAAGATAACGTGAAATTACAGCTTAATGAAATACCGTGTCCTTTTACCGGCGGAGTTCTTTCCGTATGCATCTCCGCGCACGGTTGATGTGCCTTTCGAAATCACCGCTGTTCAAAAGTTCCGTCAGTACAAACTGCTCGAATGTCGGAACGGTGCAGGAGTAAAAGCCGAGCTTTTCACGGAATGTCCCGACGAGCTTTTTCGGAATGACCATGTACCCGATGCGCATCGAAGAGGAGATCGTTTTCGAAAACGTGTTCAGATATATCACATTGTCCTTGTCCGAAAGCCTGAACAGCGTCTCAGTCGGCTGCGCGGATACGGAAAATTCGGAGCCGTAATCGGATTCTACAATGAAACGTCCCTCTTTGTCCGCCCAGCGGATGTATTCGTAACGCTTGGACGCCGAAGCCGTTATCCCGCTCGGAAAGCTCTGATACGGCGTGGTGTGCAGCACATCCGCCTTCGACGCCGAAAGGGCGCTGCTGTCGATCCCGTCCTTAGATAAGGGCAGCAGCTCGTATTTCACTCCCGCCGCAGCGTAGATCTGCCCGATCTTCTCGTAGGACGGGGATTCGATGGCGAAAACCTTATCCTTGCCGAGCAGACCGACAATGAGAGTGTACAGATACTCCGCCCCCGAGCCGACCACGATCTGCTCGATATCCGCATTCATCCCTCGGTTGCGCAGAAGATACTGCCTTATCGCACTGCGCAGCTCCGTGCGCCCCGTGTTCGGGGATTTGTCAAGGATCACATCGTAATATTCGGTGATGACCTTGCGCATCGTTTTGCTCAGAACGGAAATAGGGAACCCCGGATACGATGCGGGGGGTGTCTTGCGTTCTTTCGGCAGAACGGGCACCGGCGCCGACGAAGCAAAGCCGTCCGCCGGACTGAATATGACAAAGTATCCGCTTCGCTCGCGGGACTCCGTGTACCCCTCGTCGCATAAAAGAGAATATGCGTGCTCCACGGTTATCGTGCTGACGCCGAGCTCGTCGGCGAGCAGCCTCTTTGACGGAAGCCTGCTGTTGTACGGGAACACTCCCGACGTGATGTCGTCTCTTATCTGCCGGTATATCTGCAGATAAACCGGTCTGTCCGTATTGTTGACTGTGCAATTCATCTGGATATATTATTTTCTCCGTTTCTGGTTATTTTGTATCATCAGTTTATATTATATGATATTGTTACTCAAATAGCAAGGAGAAAATGAAAATGCTGAAAAATACAAAAAGAAGAACGGCAATATGGCTGTGCACCACCGCTGTGCTTACGGCTCTCAACATAGCCATGAGTTCCTTCGGAGTCCCCGTTCCCGGCGGACATCTCTATATGAATGATATCATTATATGCACCGCCGCCATTCTGCTCGATCCGCTCGCCGCGTTTACGGTAGGCGGCGTCGGCGCTTTCCTGGGCGATCTGTTCTTTTACCCGACGCCGATGTTCGTGTCCCTTGTCACACACGGTCTGCAGGCGGTCGTGATTTCCGTGTTTTCGCATTACGTTCTGAAAAAGCATCCGGTGCTGTCTTCGGGGATCGGAGTCGCCCTCGGCGCGGTGATCATGGTCGTCGGGTATTCGCTCGGCAGAGCGTTTATCTACAGTACGCCCGAGTACGCTCTTCTCAAGCTGCCGTATCAGATTCTGCAGGCGGTCGTCGGTGCCGTTTTCGGGATGGTGCTGTGCTGGAAATGCGGAATACACAGGCTGTATACCGGAGGCGCCGCAAAGGAATGACGGCGCGGTGAAAGCAGAAAAAACGGTCGGATTTTCCGACCGTTTTTTCGTGGAAGGCGCACGGTGATGAGGGGGAGTCTGTCGCTTTTTGTTATGGTGACTTAACCGAACACATTTGGCTTTCAATTGCTATTCTTTTTTTGGCGCTGTAACATATCTATTGTAATCATACATATCATATTTTAAATATCGGTATTTGACTATTGCTATAATCAAAAGAATATGTTATAATTTGTCTGTAAACGGGGACGACACCCATCACAAAAAACTGCTTTACACATCTATTCGCAAGGGGGATGACACCCATCGAAAAAAACATTATTGTGGTCGATGAACAGGGAAAAACATACGAAGCGACCTATCCCAAAAGAGCGAAAGGTCTCGTAAAAAACGGCAGGGCACGCTTCATAGACGAAAACAAAATATGCTTGCTGTGTCCGCCGAATACAAAATTGGAGGACAACGATATGTCAAACACAGAAAATTTTTCGATTGAGTATATTTTAAAGCAGATTGATGCGCTACAAGGACAACTTTTGGATTTAAAAAACACAATCAATAACATAGGTATTGTTGAAGACAGTGACCATAACGGAGAGGAAGGCTCCACACTTCATGATGAAATCGCTATCAAAAAAATTGCGGCAATGACCGAGGTTTTTCATCACCGAGAAGAAAGTTTACAAAAGCTTTTGAAACTTTATAGTAAAATGTACGACGATTTAACCAATAAGAAGCCCTTAAAGGATAAGGCTCTTGCATCGCTTGAAAAATGTGCAGGTAGTGATGAACAGATGAAAAATTATCCGGTTTGATGACCGAAATCGTTTTTTTAGAAGAATAGTATTGGGAAGCTTTGTCTAACAAAGTTATATTAAAACAAAAAACCAATAAAACGGCTTAAAACACACAGTGGGCAGAGAGTTTTTACTCTCTGCCCACTGTGCTATAATGTTAAGTTAAGTCGCTTATAAAAATCAAAAATCCGAACGTGTCACCATTGATGACGATGTTCGGATTATATTGCTTTGGTGGACCCGGAGGGATTCGAACCCTTGACCTCTCGGATGCGAACCGAACGCTCTCCCAACTGAGCTACGGGCCCTTATGTTATTGCGGGACTCTCCGTCTGCCGCAAAATGCCGATCTGCTTCGGCGGTGCAGGACGATCTACGGGAAATCCGCTTACCGATTTCATTATATCACCCCATTCGGAAAAAATCAAGATTTTTTGCGGATTTTTGTTCCGGACTTTGGTGAGCGCCCGGCTTGGGGCGCGAGCGTGGCGCAGGACAGGGGATAGACGGCACTTTCTTTTCGGGAGGATAATGTGGAGTGTTGCTGCACATCTCCGACGTTTGGGAGATGCGTTCCCCGCGGGGAAGTGCTCGTGATCAAATGCAGCCTTACCCCTCGGGGGATAGTTTCAAATTATCGCCGCACGCCACCGACGTTCGGCTGCGGGCACCACTGCCCGAGGAATTGCGTATTATCAAATGTAAACTTCACCCTCGGGAGATGGCGTTAATGTACCGCTGTACATCCCCGATGCTTGGGCGCGGCGACTCGCCGCCGCCCGCTGCGGCAAAATGTGAAATAAAATTCGTCCCTTATACGCCGCAGCGTATTTCACCCGGCTGAAAGCCGCCAGATCACCTCTTCACTATTCACTGTTACTTCTTACTTCCAAAAAATCCTCATTAAAGGGAAACGGCAAGTGAAAAGTGAAAAGTGAAGAGGTAATAAGTAAAAAATCCTCATTCTTACGAATGAGGATTTTTTGGCGCAGGGAGTGGGATTCGAACCCACGTGACGTTGCCGTCAAACGGTTTTCAAGAAAGTTGGGGTTTGTTAGTCCCCGCCTTTATCTCTGATTCTATGGCAGTACATTCGAAATCTTTTTCCAAGCCATTTTCATCTTCACTTTCGATTTCCTGCTCATTATATTGCAAAAAACTTATTTTACAATAGTGTTTTCAAGACATTATCTTGACAGCATAATGCGGGCATGTTAAAATAATTTGAACGGAACATTAATTATTCTGCGGAATCAGAGCAATGCAAAGCATGCGAAATGTTGCCGTTATGTTACGGTCCGGGTTGTCCGGAGGGAGTGTTGCGAAAAGGCGTTCGCAGATGCCGGAAAAATACTTATTTTTTTGATCAAGTATTAACCGAAATAGCGAAATAATCGAAATGTGGGGTACATCGATTTGGAAAAGAAACTTTTTTCATATAAAACTACTGCGGGGAATATTCTCCGATCGTATAAGTTGATTTTTCACGAACAGAAAACGGTATTTATTCTGAAAATTCTTTCACTGACGGTTGCGCCCATATTGTCATATATTATACTCTTACTGTCGAAAAATGCTATAAACCGGATTGAGCAAAGCAACTCATCTTTTCTGTATGTTGTATTGTGTGTGTCCGTCATTATTGTGTTAGAGATTGTTTCGGTAGTCTATGACAGAATTCTTTTTTTCTTTTCGGATTTAACTTCATCCGCCTTTTCGGAGAGGCTGAGATCTGATCTTTTAAGAAAAATAGCGGATGAAGTCCCGGTATCAAAGCTTGAAACGCCTGAATTTTTCAATAAGATCGGAACCATTAATGCCGGCGGCATCGAAAGTGTAGTGGGAAGTATTACTACACCCCTTACATTATTGACCTCAATTGTATATTTGGCTATTGCCGTATACACCTCGCTTCAATATAATTTCTATTTGTATTATTTATATATCATAATATTGCCGTTTGTTTTTATTCTTGAAACCATTTCAAAAAGGCATTTTACACTAAATTATGATAAAAAGGATAATTTGCAAAGAAAGGCCGGCGTTCTAAACTCGTTATTGCAAAACAAATCGACCATCTTTGATATTAAGACATCGGACAGTGAGGAATGGCTCATAAACGAAACGGAAAAGCGAAAAAAAGCGGCTTTTCATTTTTCTCAAAAGGAATCTATAATAAGCTCAGTTTTGTTACTGACCAGAGACGTTCTCAATTATGCTTTCAAATATTCAATTTTAATTTATCTTGTTGTAAAATTGTATGAGGGGAGTATTACACTCGGCGATTATACACTTTTATTTGGTCTTACAACTAATTTTATGGTTTGTTCGCGTAATGCGGTTGCGGAGTTCGGCTGGATTCGTGAAGGCTTCTTCTACATGAATCTGTTTTATGACTTTATGGATGAAAAAGAAAGCAAACAGCAAGAACTTACGAAAGATAGTAAGGATGCACTTATTCATATTAAAAATCTTTCGTTTTCTTATCCCGGAACCGACTCAAACCAATTGAGTGATATCAACTGTACGATAAAAAAAGGCGAGAAAATCGCTATCCTCGGATATAACGGTGCGGGAAAAACAACCTTAATAAAAGTATTGCTTGGCCTTTATAAACCTCAAAGCGGCGATTTGTATTATGACGGCGTTCATTATAACAACATAGAGCCCCATGCATTATACTCCCATTTTACCATAGCATTTCAAAACCATATAAAGTATCCGTTAACGTTAAAAGACAATATTACTTTCGGGCAGTCTGAAGATAATGTATATGATGAGGCGATTTCACGCAGTAATCTATCGGATGTGATTGATAAATTGCCGCAAAAGGAATACACATATCTCAACAAGGAGCTTTATCCCGACGGAAGCGACTTGTCCGGAGGAGAATGGAACAAGTTAATTCTTGCCCGTTCCTTATATCATAACAGGGACGTTCTTGTTTTCGATGAGCCGCTCGCTGCTGTGGATGTAAATACAGAAAAGCATTTTATTCAAACAATGATGGATAAATACGCAGAAAAGACTGTACTGATAGTTTCTCACCGCCTTTCATGTATAAAAATGGTGGACAGAATAATCGTGATGAATGAAGGTCGAATTGTTGAGGACGGTACTCACGAGGAGCTGATGCATTTAAAAAATCACTACTTCCGTTTTTATAAAGCACAGACGGACGGTTTCACACTATCTGAAATGAAAGAGGAAAATGAGAATGGATGAAAAAAACAAACTGAAAGATTCGATTCTGTGTATAACAAAAAGTTTTCGGTTAACATGGAAATACGAAAAGTCATATTTCTTGTTTGCTCTTCTTTCGGCCGTTTTAAACTCATCATTGGCAACACTGCCGCCGCTTATCTTTTTGCAAAATGTATTAAACGGCATTGCCCAAAGAAATATTACGGCTCGGCAAATAATTTTTTCGCTTGTGGCTGCGCTCATTTATGAGGCATTGGCTCTTCCGATTGTTATAATGTTAGTTCAATATTTGCGCAAATATATGACATATAAAGCTTCTCTGCGTTATTCTGAGCATGTTTACAGAAAAGTTATTGCAATCAAAGCGGATTTGCTTGAAAATTCAGATACATATGAATTATACAGACGAGTAAGTAATCGGGGATTGTCTTCGTTTGAAATCTATCCGAGCAGTATTATAGGCTTATTGATAAATATTATTTCTATTGCAACAATTATTACGATGGCTTCAAGGTATAATCTATGGATTGCATTGATACTTGTTCCCATGTGTGTATGTCAGTATTTTTTAAACAGAAAAATAAACAAGAAAAAAATCTGGTATGATAAAGTTCAGGAAATATTATATACGAAAATGCAATCCATAAATAATCTTTTTATCGATCGTAATGCGCTTTGTGAAATAAAGGTATTCGGAACATTTTCGTTTCTTGACAGCAAAAGAATTCATTTTTTTAATGCCGAAAAACATGAGTATATCAAGCAAGCAACGATCAGCACGAAATCCGATTTGATGTTTGAAATTGTTAAACAGGTGACATACTATTCTTTGTATATAATATATGCATTTATGGTATTCAGCAAATCGATTTTGTTCGGAGATTTTATTTTTCTTACAAGTAACATTTCCAAGGTGATGAATTCCGTTCATTCGATCATTGGTGCCATATCCGGATTCGTTACAAATCAAGAGTATTTTAATGAACATGAACTGTTTTTTTCTCTCCCGGAAAGAGCAAACGGAACGAAGAAATTTGACGAAAAGGATCCTAAAAATATTTTGACCGATAAACTCTCTTACGGATATTCTGCGGAAAGAAAAGTTTTAAATTCACTCTGTATGGAAATTAAAGAGGGTGAAAAAGTATGTGTATTCGGTGATAACGGTGCAGGGAAAACCACACTTATAAAGCTTATATGCGGTTTGTACGAGGACTACAGAGGGAAGATTCTTTTACAAAATAATGAGAGGCATTCATACGAGAAAGATGAAATAAGAAATCTTTACAGTTATGCAATGCAGGATGGTCCACACTATCCGTTTACCGTAAAAGAAAATATATGTATGGGCAATACCGCCGATGCCGATAATCAGAATTTATACGATAAAGTTTGCTCTGTCAGCGGCATCAATCAAATTGTATCTCAATTGAGGTATGGTGAGAATACATATTTGAACAAAGAATATGACACAAACGGTGTGGATTTATCCATTGGTCAATGGCAAAAGCTTTTAATTGCAAAAATCATGTTCAGGAACAAGGAAATATTGATTTTTGACGAACCGACCTCCGCTTTGGATCCGCTTGCGGAACAGGAATTTATTAATACTTTGTTGTCATGGTATAAAAACAAAACGGTTGTTATTATTTCTCACAGAATGACATTTGCATCTATTGCCGATCGGGTATTTGTTATAAAGGACGGAGCAGTTGCCGAGCAAGGAACACCGAAACAACTTCTAAACGCAAAAGGGCTTTTTTACGAGTATTTTAACACACAAAGAAGTCTGTATTTTTAGAATAAATCTTTTTTATGGGAGGGACGGAAAATGTTGAATGTAGACGAAATAAAGTTGTTATCGCAACGGTTATATACAAAGAAACAGATTCAAAGCATTATTCCCTGTATAAATGATATATCGCTGTGCGATATGAAATGATCCTGCGGATCATGAAATATTTTGCCTTGCGGCAAAATGTGAAATAAAATTCGTTCCTCATACTCCGCAGGCATATTTCATATTTGCGAAGCAAATCTCACCCGGCTGAAAGCCGCCAGATCACCTATTCACTATTCACTCTTACTTCTTGCTTCCAAAAAATACTCACTAAATGGAAACGGCAAGTGAAAAGTGAAAAGTGAAGAGGTAATAAGTAAAAAATCCTCATTCGTAAGAATGAGGATTTTTTGGCGCAGGGAGTGGGATTCGAACCCACGTGACGTTGCCGTCAAACGGTTTTCAAGACCGCCTCGTTATGACCGCTTCGATATCCCTGCGTATTCTGTTTTGCCGTGCGCGGCTTCTCTCGCGCGATCGGCTTCGGAAAGCGGCGGCGCGGTGCGCTCGTTCAGGCGCTTTCGTAACTCAAAGTATATCACAGATTCCGTGCGTTGTCAAGGATTTTTTCCCCGCCCGCGTGCTGCCGCCGCTGCGGCGGTTTTCGCTTCCCGATTGAGCGGATGGGAGATTTTTGAGCGGATGGGAGATTTCCGTGAAGCCTGCGCGGGGCAGAGAGGTCGGGTTTTTCGTGCCGGCTCACGCGCTCGCCGTGCCGCACGTTTTTCATATTTGAGCCCCGGCGCCCCGCCTTGAATAACGCTTCATTTGTTCAATAAAAAATTTTGGGGGGAATTTTTGTTTTCGTGCAACCTGCGGCGAAAAAAACCGTCTATATAGGTGAAGGGAGATATATCCCGCCTGCGTTAATTTTACCGTTCGGCGCGCGGGCGGCGGATCGGACATTTGCCGGGCGGCAAAAGATACATTATTTATTCGGCGTGTCCCGGATACACGAAAGGAGAACTCAAATGAAAAAGATCACAGCAATTCTCACGGCGGCGATTCTGCTTGCGGCAATGCTTGCCGCGTGCGCAGACCCGTCAAAGGCGGGCGCGAAGAGCGCCGGAGCGGTTACGGATACGCAGACCGAGACCGCAGCGGAGACCGGACTCGGGAGCGACACCGAGCCCCTCGAGATTCCGACGCAGACCGAGGCAGCGCCGGACAGCACCACAGCGGCGCAGCCGGAAACTCCCCCGGAGGAGCCGGAGGACACGACCCCGGTACCGGTACGCGGCGTAACACTCAACACCGACCTTCTGAGTGAGTACAAGATGACATATGCCGAGCTGACGGCGAAGCACGGTAAGCTGGTCGATTTTTCTACATATGAAGGCGGGGCTTTTTACAAATTCGAAAACGGCTACGGTTACTATTGGTTTTACTATCCCGGATGGCATTTGGGCGAAAGCAGGATCGATCCTGAGGGAGGATTCGAGTACTTTGTTATGGATGATGAAACAAAAAGACTGTGCCGGGGTCTTGTGTGCAGCGATCCCCGCAATATGTTTATCGGAGACTATGAGACGTTGGGTATAGAGGAGATTTCGAAGCTTGAGGGCGTTCACTATCAGGAAACATTGGAGACGTTTGGTGCATTGGGTCTGCCGGCATACCATTCGGTTTTTACTTACGACGGATGGGACAATGAAAATGTGAAGATTCATTTATATCATGACAAGAGGAATATGATCGATCTCACATCGAGATGCAAATTCTCCATTCATATGAATTACATTGAAGAGGAAGAAGGAATTTCACGTTAATCACCTGCGTGGAAGCGGTAGTATAGTAGTATAAAAAACAGAGTGCGAAAGGAGAACTCAAATGAAAAAGATCACAGCAATTCTCACGGCGGCGATTCTGCTTGCGGCAATGCTTGCCGCGTGCGCAGACCCGTCAAAGGCGGGAGCGAAAAGCGCCGGAGCGGTCACGGATACACAGACCGAGACCGGACTCGGGAGCGACACCGTGCCTCTCGAGATTCCGACGCAGAGCGAGGCAGCGCCGGACAGCACCACAGCGGCGCAGCCGGAAACTCCCCCGGAGGAGCCGGAGGACACGACCCCGGTGCCGGAGCGCGGCGTAACGCTCAACACCGACCTTCTGAGTGAATACAAGATGACATATGCCGAGCTGACAGCGAAGCACGGTAAGATGACCGGGTTTGCTGCCTTTGAAGGCGGGTCTCATTACAAATTTGAAAACGGTTATGGGTATTATTGGATTTACTATCCCGAATGGCCTTCAAGCGAGAGTAAGATTGATTCGGAGGGAGGATTTGAGTACTACATTATAGATGATGAGACAAAAAGACTATGCCGGGGTATTTCCCGTATTTCACCCGAAAAAATGTTTATCGGAGACTACGAGACGTTGAGCATAGAAGAGATCTCGAAGCTTGATGGGATTCACTATCTGGAAACGGGGAAAGACGGCATAGTTACTCCGAGGGCATACTGTTCAATTTTTACTTACGATGGGTGGAACAATGATAATGTGAAGATTTATATATACCATGAAAAAAAGAATATGATCGATCTTACATCGGAATGCGAAATTTCTATTTTACTGTATCAAGTTGAAGAAGAAGAAGGTCGTCCACATTAACTACCTGCACGGAAGCGGCTGCTTCTTCTCATCACCACGGAGCTCTTTATACTTTCGACGACGAAACAATGATGATATACGGGGTATACGACGGCAACAGGGTGGAATACCTGATATCCGACATCGAAACATTTTCCGGAGACGGTGCGCGGGTGTTTTCGGATGATCGGGAGATATTCGAAGGCAGAATAGAGGAGGGCATGACGGTACGGGTGTATCATTCGGGAGAGCTGTTCGGAATATATACCGTGGCGCGGCTGCTTGAGAGAACGCAGAGCTCCGAGCCGTCGAATATTTCGGACATTACTTCTCCGGATACTCCGGATGCCGGAATACTCGGTGTAAGCCCCTTTTCAAACTTTTACGGATTCATTTTGCCGATGCAGGCGCACCGCGAATGCCTTGAGTTTTCCTCACAGCGTTCGGTATGTCGTATATCTTAGTGACAAAGTAAAGCATGAAATGTCCGAACCGGAATTTCATGTTACGCAAAATTGTCGGAATTGATCGGATTTAGGAGGTTTTTCGATGAAAAAAATTATCTTATTTCTGTCGACAGTGTTGATATTGACTTCTCTTTCGTCATGTGCTTCGTTATTTGATTACTTCGGTGTCCTTGAAAATGCCGGGACCGAATACAGCAAGGAAAGTGAAGTGCCGACATCTTCAAATGATTATACGTTCAAAATGGATATTGAATCATATCTGCAGTATTTTGTGAGTTATTTTCATGAGCCGTATCAGCGCGGTGACGATGTTTCGGAAAACAATATTTTGTACCTGAGTCTTCTCTTTTGCTTCTGCAATAAAGATAAATTGGATTTCGTCAAAACAGATGAGGAAAAGCTTTTTATGAGAATTCCGGGAAAAGAGCTTGAACGTATCGCCGGAAATCTGCTCCCGAATCCCGGTGATCTTTCGCCGTACCGTTCATCAATGGAAGGCGGAGCTGATTTCTATTCCGCGGAAACCGACACGTACATTGTCAGCTATGCTCGGGGTTACTGGAACGGGGATTTGTATTATCTTGACTTCGATGAAAATGAAAAAGTAAAAAAGCCGCAAATCAGCGAAACCGATACGGAATTAATTGCAACGGTAGAAACATACTACGGGCCCGACTTGGGCGCACATGAAAATATCAGAAAAATGGAGTACAGATTCGACAAGGTGATTGACGACGAGTTCTTATTCTACCGCCTGTCGGGTATAAAGGAAATATCATGAAAAAGATCCTTTGCACTTTTCTGTTGCTTTTGTTTATACTAACTTCCTGCAACAGTTTGTACATCAGCAACGGCTCTGCGGAAATCGACAATTCAGCCGAAACTTCTGATAACTTGACGACAGCACCGGGTGAAACATCTCCTGTAAGCGGCGAAACAACTACGCGAATCAAAATTGAATTTTATCCGAATCCGCGGACAGTTTCGGCATATTCAACACTCAATGAAGATCAGAAAATGGCGTATGACGCTATCGGAGACGCACTTTGCAAGGCGTTGGACGGCTCATTTTCGGTCGGTGAAACATATAATCTTGAGCGAAGGATATCGTGGTATGATTTCATGCTTGCTTACAAAATAATTGCGGGAAATTATACTGCCTTGGAAGAAATACTGACGAATTTCTTTTCGCGGGATAGTTTAGGAACGCAGGAATATACAGACGGAATTTTCTTTTTCGACGACGGTTTTGTAAGTGGTTTTATCTATGAGGGATATCCCGAGCTGTGCAAAGTTGCGGACGGTATTTTAAACGACCTCACATATGACGGAACCGAGACCGGAAAGGCATTTGCGATTGCAAAATGGTTTGTTGACAATGTGATATCTCCGTCTGACTATAAAGACCGGAGCTCGGACAGTTGGCTTGTAAGCGCCGCCGGACCGATTTTGAAGAAAGAGGCTGTTTGTGACGGTTATTCAAAAGCATATGACTTTTTATGCAAGAAAGCCGGGCTTGAAACGATTTATGTCACCTCATTTGAGCAGATGCATGCCTGGAACATGATCTGCATCGACAATGCATGGTATCACATTGATACCACATGGATGAGCAGTAAGGATTACCGTGAGTTTTTTATGATGTGTGACAAAGAGTGTTACATGGAGCACGGTGAAGCCGAATACTATTATATCCCCGGAACATTGGAAAATATAATCCCGGAAGCAACGCATTGCTCTTCATACGGGTGTTTGAGCTTCGATACTGCCGACGGCGCGTTTGACTATCTTTCAAAAAACAAACCGCCTGACAGAACCAAGTTTTACTTTTCGTCTGCCGATGAAAAAAACAAATTCATGACATATGACAAGAGGTATATCCGTTTTTCTGACAGCTATCTTTCGGTCAGTCCTTTTTGTGAAAATATTCTTTCCGTGTCCTATAAATGATGACTGTAAACCCCGCCCGCCGTTTTGAAACGGCGGGCTCTTTGTTTTGGTGAAAAAATCCCGTCGGGCATGATAAAAATTCACAAAAACCGTTGACAAATTCACAGTTTTCGTGTTAAAATTATGTGAATTTAACAGAACGGAGGGACGCACTTGACTAAACTGCGCCGGGAAGCGATAAGAGAGCTTCTCAAAATCAAACCGTTTCTGTCTTACGAAGAGCTTGGCGCGCTTTTCCCCGATGTCTCCGAAATGACGCTGCGCCGCGATATCGAATACTTCGAGAATTCGGGCGAGGCGATAAAGGTACGCGGCGGGGCGCGCTCCGCGAGGTTCATCACCTCATCGACCGACGAGGCGATGAGCGCGCGCATGAATTCGAACGTGCTCCCGAAGGAGCGCATCGCGCAGTGCGCGGCGCAGCTTCTCGAGACCGACCGATCGATATTCCTCGATTCGGGTTCGACCGTGCAGAGTATGGCGTCCTTCGTTCCCGCGGGACGCTTCACCTTCACCACGACGAATCCGGCGCTTGCGCTCGAGCTGTGCCGCAGCGGTCAGAGCACCGTGAACATCGTCGGCGGACGTCTCGACCGCGATTATCAGTCGGTTTCGGGGCTTCAGGCGATGAGGTATCTTGCCGATGTGAACATCGATGCCGCGTTCCTGTCGCCGTCGGGGCTGTCGGCGCGATCCGGCTTCACCGGAGGGAATTACGCGGAATGCGAGCTGAAGCGTTATGTGGCGGAGAAGGCGAGCCGGGTCATCATGCTGATGGATTCATCGAAGATAGAGCGCAGTCTGCCGTACACTTTCTGCACGCTTGCGGGGGTGAGCGTACTCATCACCGACCGACCGCTTTCGGCGGAGCTCGGCGAGCAGGCGCAGTCTCACGGCGTGCGCGTGATATGCACGGATGTGCGGTAAGCGGTAAAACGGTTTATAAATAATCCGAAAGGAAGAGAATAAATGGCAACAGCAGTAATAATGCCCCGTCAGGGACAAAGCGTTGAAAACTGTATCATTACCTCTTGGAACAAGAAGAAGGGGGATCGGGTCGAGGCGGGAGAGATTCTTTTCTCCTACGAGACCGACAAGTCGGCATTTGACGAGCCGTCTCCGGTATCGGGAACGGTGCTCGAGATAATGTACGGCGAGGGAGACGTCGTAGACTGCCTTGAGAATGTGTGCGTGATCGGCGAGGAGGGCGAGGATATTTCCTCCGTTGTCGGAGGCGCATCATCTGCATCAGCCGCAGAGGCGAAGCCCGAGGCCGCCGAGGCGGTCGGAGAAAAGGCTGAGGCGAAGGCGGTCGTCGGAACGGAAGCCGCACGGAGCGGAAACCGCGTATTCATTTCGCCGAGGGCGAAGAATCTTGCGCTTTCCACCGGAGCCGACATGTCGAAGGTCACGGCGAGCGGACCTCACGGACGCATAATCGAGCGCGACATCGACCGCGTTCTCGACGCGGGCGAGCGTGCGGGAACGGCGGCTGTAGAGGCATTCCTGCGCGGCGAGGAGCTGCCCCGCACGGAGGCAGCCGAGGCATTACCGAAGGCGGCGGAGGCACCGGCTGTGTCGGCGGCTGCGGCGGAATACACGGATAAGCCGCTGTCGGGAGTGCGCCGCGCGATCTCAAGAACGATGCACGCATCGCTGTCGGAGATGGCTCAGCTCACGCTGAACGCATCGTTCGACGCGACCGAGATGATGAGCTGGCGCGCGTCGCTGAAGGCGAACGGCGAGGCTCTCGGGCTCGGAAAGATAACGATAAACGATATTGTACTGTTCGCGGTATCCCGTGTGCTCATGCAGCATCCGGAGGTAAACTCGGCGATGATCGGTGATTCGATCCGCACATACGCTCATGCGAATATCGGTCACGCGGTCGATACCGAGCGCGGACTTCTCGTACCGACGCTGTTCGGTGCGGATAAGATGACGCTTGCCGAGCTTTCGGCAGCGGCAAAGGCAGCGGCGGCGAAGGCGCGCGAGGGTGCGCTCACGCCGGATGAGATGTCGGGCGGCTCGTTCACCGTAACGAATCTCGGTTCTCTCGGAATCGAAAGCTTCACGCCCGTTATCAATCCTCCGCAGGTTGCGATCCTCGGCGTATGCGCGGCGGTGAACCGTCTCCGCGACGACGGAAGCGTATATCCCGCGATGGGGCTGTCGCTCACGTTCGATCACCGCGCGCTCGACGGCGCGCCGGCGGCGCGTTTCCTGCACGATCTGTGCACGGCGCTTGAAAACTTCGGACTTCTTCTTGCGAAATAGCGGGCAGTGCCCGCAGCCGAAAAGGACACGGGCGGGGAAGCCCCCGCGGGCAACAGGACACGGTATGACATAAAGGTTGTACTTGTACGTTATTTTACCGTGTCCGCGAGAATGACGCATTGCGTCATTCTCCAAAGTGAAGCGGAGGTTAAGCACGGTATAACATGAAGGCTGTAATTGCACATCAACTTACCGTGTCCCCGAGTTTGACGCAGTGCGTCATTCTCCGACGTAAAACCTGTGTCTTTGAAGCACACCGAAATTTCACGGTTTGTCTTTCGGGAGAAGGAATTCCAAAATCCCCTTCAGTTTGAAAGGTTTTGGAGGTTTAAGGAACCTTTTCTCAAAAGGTTCCTTAGTCCGTTCCCATGCCCGTTCCATGCCCGTTCCCCGTACCACAAATAAAGAAAGGATGCCTTATCCAAGGCACGGTACAACATATGAAATACGATCTTGCCGTAATCGGCGGAGGTCCCGGCGGATACAATGCCGCCGAGCGCGCCGCCCACGGCGGAATGAAAGTGATCCTCTTCGAGGAGCGCGCTCTCGGAGGCGTTTGCCTGAACGAGGGCTGCATTCCCACGAAAACTCTTCTCAATTCCGCGAAGCTTTACCTCGGCGCGCTCCATTCGGAGGCGTTCGGTGTAACCGTATCCGGCGCGTCGATCGACCATGCGAAGGTCGTTGACCGCAAGGACAAAGTCGTGCGCACGCTCGTTTCGGGTGTCGCCGCGAAGATGAAGGGCGCGGGTGTTACGGTCGTTTCCGCGCGCGCGTCGATCGCCGGAAAGAGCGCCGACGGATATTCCGTCACCGCGCTCGGCGAGACCTACACCGCGGAAAAGCTTCTCATCTGCACGGGAAGTGAGGCTGTGATCCCGCCGGTGGCGGGGCTGCGCGAGGCTTACGAAAACGGACTTTGCGTGACCAACCGCGAGGTTCTCGAGCTGCGCGAGGTTCCGAAAAAGCTTGTCGTAATCGGCGGCGGCGTTATCGGACTTGAGACCGCATCGTATTTTGCGGCAGTCGGCAGCGATGTCACCGTCGTCGAGATGCTCCCGAAGATCGCGGGACCGACGGATGCGGACATTTCGCTCATCCTTCAGAGGAATCTCGAGAAGGCGGGAATCAAATTCCTTCTCTCGGCGAAGGTCATATCGGTATCCGGAAAGAAAAACGGCGGAAGCGTCACGGTGGACGTCGGCGGAAAGAGCGAGACTCTGGTGGCGGATACGGTGCTTGTGAGCACGGGACGCCGCGCGCGCACCGAGGGGCTCGGACTTGAGAACGTCGGAGTTCACACGGAGCGCGGAGCTGTCGTTACCGACGAATCGTGCCACACGAACGTGCCCGGAATCTGGGCGGCGGGCGACGTGAACGGCAGGCTGATGCTTGCGCACACCGCGTACCGCGAGGGCGAGGTCGCCGTGAACGTCATGATCGGAAAGCCCGACCGTGTCGATTACCGTTCGATCCCGTCCGTGATCTACACGAAGCCCGAGGTCGCGTCCGTCGGCGAAAGTGTCGAGAGCGCCGCGAAGCAGGGAATCAAGGCGAGCGAGCACACCGTCACGCTGAAGTACAGCGGACGCTATATCGCCGAGACGGAGGGCGGCGACGGCATAGTGAAGATCGTCATCGACGATGCTCACCGCACGATCCTCGGAGTACACATGATCGGCTCGTATGCGTCGGAGATCATCTACGGCGCGGCGGGATATGTCGCGGAGAGAAAGCGCGTCGAGGACGTGAGAAAGATCGTGTTCCCGCATCCGACGGTGTGCGAGGTCATCCGCGAAGGCATGTTCATGATCTGAACGCAATGCCCCGCGCAGCCGGGGGTGCACATAAAGAATAAATAATTATAAGGAGATAAAGCAATGCCGAAAAGTCAGTATGTAGATCCCGGGAAGGTCTTTGAGCGCGGATTCGCCGAATTCACTCCGATCCCGCTTTGTCAGTACAACAAGACCCTCAAGGAAGAGAAAGCAATTTACACCAAGGAGGATTTCCTCCGCATTTACCGCGATATGCGCATCATCCGCGAATTCGAGACGATGCTCAATGAGATCAAGGTAAAGAGCGTCTACAACGGCGTCGAGTACCACAACCCCGGTCCCGCTCACCTTTCGATCGGTCAGGAGGCGTCCGCGGTCGGTCAGGCGTACTGCCTCGATATCAACGATTTCACGTTCGGCTCCCACCGCAGCCACGGCGAAATTCTCGCAAAGGGTCTTTCCTCGATCGAGAAGCTCGATGACGGAGAGCTTTACGACATAATGAAGGAATTCCTTGACGGCGTGACGCTTCGCGCGGTCGAGGGAAGTGAGGATAAGAAGGGCGACGTGAAGGATCTTGCGATCAACTTCCTTCTCTACGGCGCACTTGCGGAGATCTTCGCGCGCACCACGGGCTTCAACCGCGGTCTCGGCGGATCGATGCACGCATTCTTTATCCCGTTCGGAATCCTGCCGAACAACGCGATCGTCGGCGGCGCGGCTCCCGTTGCGCTCGGTGCGGCTCTCTACAAGAGAAGCTGCCACAAGAAGGGCATAGTTATTGCAAACTCCGGCGACGGCGCGCTCGGACGCGGCCCCGTCATGGAATCGATGAACTTCGCATCGATGGAGCAGATCAGAAAGCTTTGGGGCATGGACGGCAAGTACGACGATTCCGGCATGCCGATCCTCTTCAACGTATTCAACAACTTCTACGGAATGGGCGGTCAGACTCAGGGCGAAACGATGGGCTTCGGTATCCCCGCACGCCTCGGTGCCGGCTTCAACACCGAGCAGATGCACGCGGAGCGCGTGAACGGCTACGATCCGCTTGCCGTGATCGACGCGACCGAGAGAAAGAAGAAGATCCTCGTTGACGGCGACGGTCCCGCGCTCCTCGAGGTCATGACGTACCGCGTGAGCGGACACTCCCCGTCCGATTCCTCCACCTACCGCACGCAGGAGGAGATCGATGCATGGAAGGAAGCGTGCCCGATCGCCGCTTACAGAGCGAAGATGGTAAAGGGCAAGATCGCCTCCGAGGCGGAGTTCGACGCTATCGATGAAGAGATCGTAAAGCGCATGACCCGCATCTGCCGCATGGCGACCGACGATTCGATCTCGCCCCGCATGGATCTCTCCAAGGAGCCCGACATCATCTCATCGATCATGTTCTCGAATCAGCATGTAAGGAGCATGGACGAAAGCCGCGAGCCCGAGGTTCTCATGCCGAAGGAGGAGAATCCCCGTCTGAAGCAGCTTGCAGCGAAGAGCCGCTTCGCATTCGACGAGAACGGCAAGGAGATCCCGAAGATCAAGGTTCTCGGACTCCGCGACGCGCTCTTTGAGTCGATACTCGATAAATTCTATGAGGATCCCACGCTCATCGCCTACGGCGAGGACAACCGCGATTGGGGCGGTGCGTTCGCCGTTTACCGCGGACTTACCGAGGCTCTGCCGTATCACCGCTTCTTCAACGCGCCCATTTCCGAATCCGCGATCGTCGGCTCGTCCGTAGGATATGCCGTCGCGGGCGGACGCGCGATCGTCGAGCTTATGTACGCCGACTTCATCGGCTGCGCGGGAGACGAGATATTCAATCAGCTTTCCAAGTGGCAGGCGATGTCCGCAGGCATACTTAAGATGCCCGTTATCGTCCGCGTATCCGTCGGCTCCAAGTACGGCGCTCAGCATTCGCAGGACTGGACCGCGCTCTGCGCGCACATCCCCGGACTGAAGGTGTTCTTCCCGGCTACTCCCTACGATGCGAAGGGGCTCATGAACGCGGCGCTCAACGGCACCGACCCCGTTATCTTCTTCGAGAGCCAGAGAATCTACGATATCGGAGAGAAATTCCACGAGGGCGGCGTTCCCACGGAATACTACGAGGTAACGCCCGGCGAGCCCGACATCAAGCGTGAAGGCTCGGATGTCACGATCCTTACGATCGGCGCGGTGCTCTACCGTGCGCTTGACGCGGCAAAGACGCTTTCCGAGAAATACGGCATCGAGGCTGAGGTCATCGACGCGCGCTCGATCGTTCCGTTCAACTACGAAAAGGTTCTCGAGAGCGTAAAGAAGACCGGAAGGATCATCATCGTCGGAGACGCGGTGGACCGCAACTCCGTAATGCGCGATATGGCATCGAACATCGCCGAAATGGCGTTCGATTACCTCGACGCGCCGCCGGTCGTATTCGGTTCGCGCAACTGGATCACTCCCGCATATGAGTTTGAAAAATACTTCTTCCCGCAGGCAGACGGCATAATCGACGTTATATCCGAGAAGCTTCTCCCGATCGAGGGACGTGTCTGCGAGATCAACGAGACCGAGCTTGAGCACATCGAGCGCTCAAAGGCGGGACTCTGATAGGATAATTCCGAAGATGAACCGTCTTCGGTAAACGCTGCGCGGGCTGCCTCCGAGGGGGCAGCCCGCGTTTAGTAAAGAAAGGAGGGGCGGCGGTGAAAGACGAAACGAAACGCTCCGCCGGCGCAGACGGCGCGGACGAAAAAGAAAAATCCGACGGCAGGGACGGCGGAATCGGCAGGGACGGCAGAACGGACGGCGGTGAGCTTTTGTCAGCCCGTGCAAGGGTGATCGCGGCGACCGAGGGCGAAACGGCGACCGAGGAGACCGAAGCCCCGCGCCGGCGCCTTCGCGATTTTCTGTACAGACACCGCGCGCTGTTCATCATATGCACGGCTGCCGTGCTGCTTGTGCTGCTTTCGCTGAAGATATTCTTCTCGGGCGGCGCGCTCGCCGATGTCAGCATGATATACGCGGGTCCCGTCCCGCTTTACTCCGACACGGGCGGCGCGATAGTCTCCGCGATCCGTTCGGTTCACAGCGGAGAGGGCGCGGAGGAGATATACCTCGCGGATGTGCTGTGGTATTCGCCGGAGGACGAGGAGGCTCTCGGAGATGCGTATTCGGTGGATGCGGCGGAGAACGCGCGCGCGCTGATGGAATTTCGCGAGGAGATGACCTCGGGAGAATGCGTGCTCATGCTTCTCAGCCCGCAGCTCTACCGCGAGGTCGGAGAAGGGCTTCTTCCGCTGTCGGAGGTGTTCGGCGCGGACGCGGCGCGGATCTCGGCGGACGGCTATTCGGTAAGGCTCGGCGACACGGATTTTTATTCGTACTTCACGGCGGCGAAGGTGCTGCCCGAGGATACTCTCATATGCATGAGGGATGTGTCGAAGATGAAGATCTACGGCGAGGGCAAGGGCGCGGAGGCGGACGAAAAATGCCGCAGCGTGTTCCGGGACATCGTGAATTTCGTCGATCCGACGCCGCCCGACAGCATGGCATCAGACGACACGGCGGACTGAGCGCGGACGCGAAGATGCGGGATGCGGCGTCCGGCGGACGCGGGGCACCGATGCTCGGACGGGCTCGGCGGGGATATCGCCGGGAGGCTGTTGGGCGTGCGTGATTTCGGAAAACTACGGCGTGTGTGATTTCTAAAAAACGTGCCGATCATTCGTATCGGAAAGCGGCGGCGATTGCTTACGCTGCGGCGGTGTGAGCGCCGAGGACAGCCGTCGGTATTGAAAAATGAACAGGGGGAACGCTCCGAAGGGCGTTCCCCCCTGTTTGTATTATGCGGAAGTTTGAGCGGCATCCGCCCGTGCTCCCGGTGCGACTTGATACTCTTTCTGCCGCGGCGCCGGTCGCGCGGCGCACAATTCGGTGCTGCAGTTACGACATACGACGTATGGGGAGGTGTGCCTCTGCCGAGTCTTGCTGTTCGGAATGGGTATATTCGCGTTTTGAAAAATAAATTACGTTGTTTTTCCAACGGAATTTAAGGTTGAACGGCAGCCAAGCGCAGCGCGGGGGCTGATTTTGGGATTTTCGCATCCGAATGACGTTGTTAAAACAACGTAATTCGGTTTACAGATTCCGAAAATACCTCATTCTCACGCGGATATGCCGCGAGTGTGGGCGGAAAGCCCCAGATTCACGGTCGCGCCGGATGCGGGTTCCGTTTCGGCGGTTATTTTCCGTTATGTTCGGTCGGATACGCCGTGCAGGCGGGGCACCGTTCGCAGTTATCCGTGTGGACGCGGAATTTGTCCGAGTGAAGGTTCTGCGCCGCCGGTATTCATACTTTTTCGGCATTTCGCCGCGCCCGCATCCGAATTACGTTGTTAAAACAACGTAATTCGATTTGCGGATTTCGAAAATACCTCATTCTCACGCGGATGCACCGTGCGGGCGGGTGCGGAAAGCTACAAATTCATGGTTGCGCAGGATAAGCTGCGCCGTGTCCCCGAAACGCCCGGTATTCCCGCTGTATCACTGTGTCGCTGCGGTTCGCCTTATTTTCGCTGCGTTCCGCTGCTCTCACGCCTTTTGAAGCCTAATTTCCGCCTCGTTCCTGCCTCGCAGACTTTGCTCCGACCGCCTTCCGCGGCATCTTTGCCTTATTCCTATATTTCGACGGTACCTTCGAACACCGTTCTGACGCCGCCGGTCAGCAGCACATGATCTCCGTCGAAGCTCACCGTGAGGTCGCCCCCGCGCACCTTCACCGTGATATCTGCGGATCTTTTCACGAATCCGAGCCGCGCGGCGACTGCCGCCGCTGCGCAGGCTCCCGTACCGCAGGCGAGAGTTTCGCCGTTTCCGCGTTCCCAGACGCGCATTTTCAGCGTGGTCTCATTGACGACGCGGACGAACTCGACATTCGTCCTTTCGGGGAAGAACGGCGCGTTCTCAACGAGCGGGCCGAGTCTGCCGACATCGGCGCTATCCGCTCCGTCCGTGAAGATCACCGCGTGCGGATTTCCCACCGATACGCAGCTTATCCTTACGCTCTCGCCGCCGATCTCCGTCTCGCGCTCGAGAATTTCCTCTCCGTCGAGCGTCACCGGAAGAGATTTCGGTGAAAAATCGGCGCATCCCATATCGACCGTTACCGAGGATGCCTTTCCTGACGAGATATAAAGCTTCAGCGATTTCACTCCGGAATCCGTTTCGACGGTCAGATTTTCGCTTTCCGCGCCGCAGCGGTCGTACAGGAATTTTCCGACGCAGCGCACCGCGTTGCCCGCCATCCTTCCGAGCGTGCCGTCGCGGTTGTATATCTTCATTGAAGCGTCCGCTTTGTCGGAGCGTCCGATCAGCACGATCCCGTCTGCGCCGATGCCGCGGTGGCGGTCGCACAGCCCGACGCAGAGCGACTGCGCCCCGACCGCGCTGACGGAGCCGTCGCGGTCGTCGAAGTAGAGGTAGTCGTTCGCCGCCGCCTCCATTTTGACAAACGGAAGCTTCAGGCGCTTCGTTCTCATGCGGTTTATATTGACAAGTTCGGTATTCTCCTCGGTGAAGCGCGACAGAAGAATGTCGCACAGGGCGTTCGCCGTGTCGAGCGACGTTATCGAGCAGACCGACAGACGAAGCGCGTGGCGGTGGAGCAGTGCGAAATCGCCGATCGTCGAATCGACGAGCGCGCCCGTGTAAACGACATAGCTTATCTTTCCGCTTTCCATGAGGGACACCGCGTCCGATGCCTTTTCGATTTCGGATACCGGAATCCCGAGGGAGGCGATCTCGGCGGCGGTGTCGGGCGTCGCCCAAATGTTCACCCCGGCGTCGCCGAGCTTCTTCGCAAGGGTGACGACCTCGGGCAGGTCGTGGTTATCGACGGACACGAGCATTCCGACCGGGGAGCTTTCCGTGGGAATTCTCATATCGTATCCCGCGGCGCGAAGCCCCTTGAACATCGCCTCGGCATACGTTTTTCCGACGCCGAGAACCTCGCCCGTTGACTTCATCTCGGGTCCGAGGATCGAATTTGCATCGGTCAGCTTGCCGAACGAGAACACGGGCACCTTGACCGCATAATACGGCGGCGCGGGGTGGAGTCCGGTGCCGCATCCGATGTCGGCGAGCTTTTCGCCGAGCATGACGCGCGACGCGATATCGACCATCGGCACGTCGGTGACCTTGCTGATGTACGGCACGGTACGCGACGCGCGCGGGTTTACCTCGATGACGTAAAGCTCGCCGCGGTAGATGAGGTACTGTATGTTGACGAGCCCGCGCGTGCCGAGCGCAAGCGCAAGCTTTGTCGAGGAATCGACGACGGTTTTCTGCATCCGGTCGGTCAGGTTGAACGGCGGATACACGGCGATCGAATCGCCGCTGTGCACGCCCGCGCGCTCGACGTGCTCCATGATTCCGGGGATCAGCACGTTCTCTCCGTCGGAAATCACGTCGACCTCAAGCTCGCATCCGGGCATGTATTTATCGATCAGCACGGGATTTTCGACGCTGCCGGAAAGTATAAGCTCCATATAACGGCGCACGTCGCCGCTGTCATGCGCGATCACCATATTCTGACCGCCGATAACGTATGAAGGGCGGAGCAGCACGGGATATCCGAGCCGCTCGGCGGCACCGAGCGCTTCGTCCATGGTGAGGACGCCCTCGCCCTTCGGGCGGCGGATCGAAAAGCGCTCGAGGAGCGCGTCGAATTTCGCTCTGTCCTCGGCTGTGTCGATTGACTCCGCCGAGGTGCCGAATATCCTGATCCCGGCGCGGTCGAGGAACGATGTGAGGCGGATCGCGGTCTGACCGCCGAAGGCGACGACGACCCCGACGGGGTGCTCCGCCTCGATGACGTTCATCACGTCCTCCTCGCAGAGGGGCTCGAAATAGAGGCGGTCGGCGGTGTCGTAGTCTGTCGATACGGTTTCGGGATTGTTGTTGACCGTTACAACCTCGTATCCGAGGCTGCGCAGCGTGCGGACGCAGCGGACGCAGGAGTAGTCGAATTCAATGCCCTGACCGATCCGTATCGGACCTGAGCCGAGCACCATGATGACCTTTTTTCCGCTTTTCGGCGTGCCGCGGCTTTCGCAGACGGTGTCGCAGGAGGAATAGAAGTACGGCGTCTGCGCTTCGAATTCGGCGGCGCAGGTATCGACCGTTTTATAGGATACTGTGAACTTTTCCGGCAGGGGATGGGCGCTCAGGCGCTCAAGCGCGCGGTCCGTGTAGCCCATGCGCCGCGCGGCTCTGTATTCCTCGGCATTCAGCGCGCGTCCGGCGGTGCAGCGCTCAAAATCCGCAAGCTTTTTTATTTTATCGATGAAGAATCTGTCGATCCTTGTTTTTTCGTGTATGATTCCGACCGTCTCTCCTTCAAGCAGAGCCGCGAACACGCGGAACAGGCGGCGGTCGTCGCAGATCGAAAGATCGTCGGGGGAAGAGTAGATGTTTTCTTTTGTATAGCGGAGGGTATCCGTGCCGCATTCCGCGCCGCGGACGGCTTTCATCAGCGCTTCTTCAAAGCTCTGACCGATCGCCATGACCTCGCCGGTCGCTTTCATCTGCGTGCCGAGCGTGCGCTCTGCCGTGCGGAATTTATCGAACGGCCATTTCGGGAATTTGACGACGACGTAATCGAGCGCGGGCTCAAAGCAGGCGCAGGTCTTGCCCGTGACGTCGTTCTTTATCTCGTCGAGCGTGTAGCCGAGCGCGATCTTCGTCGATACCTTTGCGATCGGGTATCCGGTCGCCTTGGAGGCGAGCGCGGAGGAACGCGACACGCGCGGATTCACCTCGATCACCGCGTATTCGAAGGAATCCGGGTTGAGCGCGAATTGGCAGTTGCAGCCGCCGACGATGCCGAGCTCCGATATGATGTCGAGCGACGCGGAGCGAAGCATCTGAAATTCCTTATCCGAAAGAGTGAGGCACGGCGAGACGACGACGGAATCGCCCGTGTGTACTCCGACGGGATCGACGTTCTCCATCGAGCAGACCGCGACAGCGTTTCCGGCGCTGTCGCGCAGTGTCTCGAATTCGATCTCCTTCCAGCCGAAGATGTATTTTTCGACGAGGATCTGCGTGATAGGGGACATGTCCAGCCCGAGCTGCGCGCGTTCGCGCATTTCGCCGGCGCTGCGGGCGACGCCGCCTCCGGCTCCGCCGAGCGTGAACGCGGGGCGGATTATCACGGGGTATCCGATCTTCTCCGCTGCGGCGAGCGCGCCGTCAACGTCGGTTGCGATTTCGGAGGGGACGGTCGGCTGACCGAGCTTTCTCATCGTGTCGCGGAACATTTCGCGGTCCTCGGCGCGGTCGATCGCAGCGGCATCGGTACCGAGGAGGCGCACTCCCGCGCGGTCGAGGAATCCGCTTGAGGAAAGCCTCATCGCAAGCGTAAGCCCGGTCTGCCCGCCGAGCCCCGCAAGAAGCGAATCGGGCTTTTCCTTTTCGATTATCCGTTCGAGCGTTTTTTCCGTGAGCGGCTCGAGGTATATTTCGTCCGCGCTTTCGCGGTCGGTCATGATCGTCGCGGGATTTGAGTTCACGAGGACCGTCTCGATCCCCTCGTCGCGGAGAACGCGGCATGCCTGCGCGCCCGCGTAGTCGAACTCGGCGGCTTGTCCTATCACGATCGGACCGGAGCCGATCACGAGAACCTTCTTTATATTTTTATCGAGAGGCACACTCAGCCCTCCTTCATAAGATCGGTGAATCTGTCGAAAAGAAACGACATATCGTGGGGCCCCGCGCACGCCTCCGGGTGAAACTGCACGGTGAATGCGCGCAGCTCGGGGTAGTCGATCCCCTCGCAGCTTCCGTCGTTTGCGTTGACGAAGCGGAGCTTCGCCGACGGGGGAAGGGAAGACGACACGACGGCGTAGCCGTGGTTCTGGCTCGTGACGCGGGTGCGCCCGTCGGAAAGGTCGCGCACCGGCTGATTTGCGCCGCGGTGCCCGAATTTCAGCTTCTCGGTCGTTCCGCCCGCGGCGATCGCGGTGAGCTGATGCCCGAGGCAGATCCCGAACAGGGGTATTTTCCCGAGCAGCTTTGCGATCTGCGCGATCTCAAACGTGTTGTCGGCGGGGTCGCCGGGACCGTTCGACAGCATTACGCCGTCAAAGCCCCCGGCGAGGATATCCTCGGCGCGGGTCGTATGGGGGAATACGGTGACGGACGCGCCGCGCGCGGTGAGCGAACGGAGGATGTTCCGCTTTGCGCCGAAGTCAAGCAGCGCGACGCGGTATTTTTCGCATTCGGCGGGGAAGAGGGCGATCTCGCGGCAGCCCACCTCGTCAACGGTATCCGAGATGCGGTAGGAGGAGAGAGCCTGATGCGTCACCGCCGAGGGATCGGACACGATCGCAGCGTTTACCGTGCCCTCGGAGCGGATGATCCGCGTGAGCTCGCGTGTATCGACGCCGCAGATTCCGGGGATGTTGTTTTTGCGCAGGAAGGTGTTGAGATCCTCCTGCGAACGGAAATTCGACGGCGTATCGCACAGCTCGCGCACGACGTAGCCGCGGCAGGCGCATTTGCCCTCGAAATCCTCGGGGATGACACCGTAATTTCCGATGAGGGGGAAGGTCTGCATTATTATCTGACCGGCGTAGCTCGGATCGGTCAGCGTTTCGAGATATCCGACGGAGCCTGTCGTGAATACAAGCTCGCCGACGGAGTCGCGCTCCGCGCCGATGCGCTCGCCTTCGAATACGGCTCCGCCGCACAGCACAAGATAAGCTTTCATGATATTACCTTTCGTAGGGGATGACGAAGAAACGGACTCAGGAACCTTTTGAAAAAAGGTTCCTGAAACCTCCAAAACCTTTTGAACTGAGGGGCATTTCGGAGCTCTTTCTCCCGAAAGAGCACTTAAATTCGGAAGACAGCTTGCAGATTCCGCTGCGCTTTACAGGCACAGGTTTTACGTCGGAGAAATGGGCAATGCCCATTTCTCGCGGACACGGTAAGTGAATGTACAGCTATAGATTTATGTAATCCGTGTCCTTTTGCCCGCGGGGGCATCCCCGCTCAGGGGCGTGGGGGTGAAACCCCCAACATATAAAGCTCCTGCATGGCATTCGGAAGAATGCCATGCTTATCGAATTCGGTCACACGGTATACCGCGTTGCGGGCACTGCCCGCCCGCCGCTTTTACAAAAGCGTTGCCAGCACTGCCTTCTGCGCGTGGAGCCTGTTCTCCGCCTCGTCGAAGATCTCGTTTGCGTGGGCTTCGAACACTTCGGCGGTGATCTCCTCGCCGCGGTGTGCGGGCAGGCAGTGCATCACCATCGCTCCGGGAGCTGCCGCCGCCATAACGGATTCGTTTACCTGAAATCCTTCGAATATCTTCGCGCGCTCCGCCGCTTCGCTCTCCTGTCCCATCGACGCCCAAACGTCGGTGTACACGACATCCGCGCCTGCGGCTTCCCCGAGAATGTCGGAGGAACAGCTGAAATCGCCGTTCTCCGCCGCCCACTTCATGATTCCGGGATCGGGACGGTGCGAATCGGGGCACGCGACGGATACCGACATTCCGGTTTTGATTCCGCCGACGATCAGCGAATTCGCCATGTTGTTTCCGTCACCGATGAAGCAGAGCTTCTTTCCCTCGGTCGTGCCCTTGTGCTCGCGCACGGTCTGGAGATCGGCGAGAACCTGACAGGGGTGGCAGTAGTCGGTGAGTCCGTTTATCACGGGGATCGTGCCGTATTCGGCGAGCGCTTCGACCTCCGCCTGCTCAAAAGTGCGGATCATGATCCCGTCGAGATATCTCGAAAGGACGCGCGCGGTGTCCTCAACGGGCTCTCCGCGCCCGATCTGAAGATCGCGCGAGCTGAGAAAGAGCGCGCTTCCGCCGAGCTGATACATTCCGCATTCAAACGATACGCGGGTGCGCGTCGAGGATTTCTGAAAGATCATGCCGAGGGTCTTGCCGGCGAGGATCGGGTGGGGGATACCGTGCTTTTTTTCATATTTCAACTTATCCGCGAGATCGAGAAGGGAGAATATCTCGTCTGAGGTAAGGTCGGACAGCTTGAGAAGGTGTTTCATTGCGCACTCCTTTGAATAAATATTCTTAATTATGGATATTATACACGCATATATTCATTATGTCAATAGTATAGTGAAAAAATATCCGCACGCGGTGCATAAATATTTGCACTGCCTGCGCGTGCGCGCAAAAAAAGAGGGACCGAAGTCCCTCTTTTTTCAAACAGCCGATTCAAAGAATTTGACCTGTATCGGTCGCCGGAGATTCCGGTTATCCGGCATAGGTGTCTCCATCAATTTTGATCCATCCTGATACGACTGTTACATAAACCTGATCACGGTAAAAGAATATCATTTCGTGTCATTTGATATTCAATCCAATCAAAGAGCTGTGTTACTTTAGCAGACGGCACTCTTTGTTATTTTACTTTCACTATCGGTAGCCAAATTTCAATAAACCGTTTTTCTCTTTTGTCCTTCGGAAACCAGTGATAAACCGAAATTTCAGGCGCGTTCGCAATTTCAAAATCATTTGCTGGCAACCACTCCGAGACAATACGTTTTCTTATATCCGTATAGTCTGCAACCGGATACGGTTGATTTTCGGTTGTGAATACGGCATAATTTTGTTTCGGAACGGTTATGTTTTCAAATTCGAACTCTTTCATATATTCAAAGCCCGTAACTGCTGTGTTATACATATTTTCACGCTCGTATTTTTCGAGCTCGGCGGCATAATAAAAGTCATACCCGTCATCCGAAACATTTGTTATAAGGCACATATCTGTTCCCGTGTCGCCGGAGGCACCCTTTGCTCCACGCAAAATCCATTGTTTTGCTCTTGTCGTTTCAAATAATTTGCCCTCTTGCTTTTCGCGTTCTTTTCCGTACGGTACACCGTAAAAATGTGATTTAAAGCCTGTTAGTACCATTTCGGGTTTTTCAAGAATTTTGTAATTCATAAGCGTTCCGCCCTCCAAAGAAATTTTTAAGACAAGACGGGAAAATGATTTTAGATTACCGCCGCCCTTTTTAACCTCAGACGGTAATATACCGTGAAATTTTTTAAAGGCTTTTGCAAAGCTGTCCGGACTTTCATAGCCGTACTTCAACGCAACGTCAATAACCTTTGCATCACTTGTAGCCAACTCCGTACCTGCAAGCGATAACCTGCGATTACGGATATACTCTCCGACAGTGAATCCGCAAAGAATACTGAATACACGCTGAAAGTGATGGCTTGATGAAAAGCTTTGCGCTGCGACTGTCTCGTAATCAATCGTCTCTGTCAGATTGTCTTCAATATAGTCGATAGCTTTTTGCAAACCAATAATCCGGTCCAATATTATCCCTCCTCGTCTGCCATTATTCTATCAAAAGGCGATTTGTTTTTCCCGATATTTTGTGCTAAGTTTTATCGGCTTTCTTTCCCGTTACAAAAAATATAAGCAAACTCGGTTCGTTATCTTTTATCAACGTGATTTCATTGAGGCTAATCCAACAGAACGAATTCATGTATCTGTACAAATTGGGGAAAACGGATTTTTCAAACTCGCTGAACCGGTAGTTTTCCTGAATATAACCGATATTTTCTAAAAACAGCTTTATCCTGAGATTGTCCGACTCCTTATCATAGAAATATAGTCTGCTGCCATTCTCTCCAAATAGCCGTTTGTCCGAAACGCCCCATAAGGCTTCTCGCACGGTGTAATTCAGGATCGGCTCTTTTCCGCACATATTAAAATCAATCAGTCCGACAAAATTATTATTATCATCGAGCAGAATATTACTGTCATTCAAATCAGCTTGAAAACAAGATGTCGGCAATAGGTGATATACCGCCCTCAATTCTTCCTGCCTTTCATAGAACATTTTCAAAAGAGCTTCTGCGCGTGCTGAATGTTCCGAAAGATTTTCTCTTGTGTACTTCACAAATGTTTCTGCACATTCCGTTGTTTCGTCGGTAGTATCGGGAGCGCAAAACGGCTCGAGTAAACAGCATGCGGACGGCCAATCCAAAATATCCAATCCGGCAGATGCGATTTTCCCCAGAGAGCGCATAATATCGGGCATGAAGCAAACATGCCATTGTGCATCTTTGTATTTTTCCTCGCCGATGTGTTCAGCCGTTTCATAGACGGAGTATTCTTCGGCATATGTGTAGTAATCACGCCCGTCTGCGGTGTCGCAATGAAGCAGCTCGCCGCTGCGGTTCGGTACGACGGCAGGACAATACAAACCTGTTTTCCGGTATTCATCCATTAACCTGAACCAGCCTTCAATTCTGTGCTTATCACTGAAGGTATTGGATAAATATTTTATTACCAGCTTGCGATGTCCGTCGTCGGCAATATAAATTTTTCTGAAGTCGTCGTCTCCACGGCACAAATCCAGTGTTTTTACATCGGATACTTCTGTATCGTAGTAAAGCGATATCGGATATTCCATAGTCATTGCTCCTATAGCTTTTTCGAATTTTTTGTCAATCCAAAGTCATATGCTCGGTGAGTGCCGCGGGATACTCTTTCGCGCTGCCGTTCGGAATGGGGGCGGCATGCGTCGGCGGGGCGCTGCAGATCGGACGGTCAAGTTCCGACCGCCCGCATATTGTCGGCAGCTTCGTTTCCCGCGGCGGTGCAGTCGATGTCGATCATACTGCCGTCGATATTGCAGCCGCGCAATGCGCGCTGCGGTACACTGCAAATATTATACCAAGCCGACCGTATATTTTTCAATAGACCTATCGAAATTTGCCGCGTCCGGGAGTACCTTCTTATGAACAAACGCCTTTTGCGCTGTCCAAACAACGGTGCACACGCCCCACATCGAAACGCCCGATTTCGACTTTGCCGTTTTGCGCGATTCCTTATGCCGCCTAAAACACGCTCCGATGAAATAATATTATGCCGTGATCCGCTGTTTCGCAGGCATTCAACACGAAAGCGGTAACTATGTCCCCCGTTTCGCTGTCTTTGCCGGAGCAAGCAAGGCTTTTACCCTTAGACGCACAAAAACAGACAGCATCCAACCGAAGCTGAATGCTGTCTGTTTTCGGTCCGATCCCGTTTTACGGTGACCGACTTCGTAATTTCTTCAAATTACCGTCTATCGGCACACGGGAAAGTCCCTCTTTATCCTATGCGATTAGTCTTTGTAAAGCTCCGCCATCTTGACGAGTCTCTCGTAGCGCTCCTTGGCTGCTTCCTCTGCCTTTGCGAAGAGCTCTTTGGATCTCTCCGGGAAGGACTGAGCAAGGCGGCTGTAGCGTGCCTCGTTGGTGATGAATGCCTGGTAGTCTCCGGTGGGAGCCTTGGAGTCGATCGTGAGCTTAGCGCCCTCGGCAGCGGGATTGTATCTGAACATGTTCCAATATCCTGCCTCGACAGCCTTCTTCATCTCGAGCTGGCAGTTCTGCATTCCGCCCTTCTTGATGCCGTGCATCTCGCAGGGAGCGTAGCCGATGATGAGAGACGGACCGTGGTAAGCCTCTGCCTCCTTGATTGCCTTGAGCGTCTGTGCCATGTCTGCGCCCATTGCGATCTGTGCAACATAGACGTAGCCGTAGGACATTGCGATCTCGGAAAGGCTCTTCTTGCCGATCGCCTTACCTGCTGCCGCAAACTGTGCGACCTGACCGATGTTGGAAGCCTTGGAAGCCTGTCCGCCGGTGTTGGAGTAAACCTCGGTATCGAATACCATCACGTTGACATCCTCACCGGATGCGAGAACGTGATCGAGTCCGCCGAAGCCGATATCGTAAGCCCAGCCGTCGCCGCCGAAGATCCAGATCGACTTCTTTGCGAGGTAATCCTTGCCTTCGAGGATCTCTCTCTCTGCGGGAACGGTCTCGCAGGTTCCGCGTGCAACGTCCTCTGCGAGCATCGAGCACATATGCTCAACCGCAGCGGCGTTTGCCTCTGCATCGTCGAGGGTGTCGAGGTAGCCTTCGAGGCAGCCGGTCCACTCTGCGGTCACGTTCATCTCCTTGTAGCGAACGAGGAGGTCGCGTACCTTCTGGATGTATCTCTCGCGCAGGGTCTTCTGACCGAGTGCGATTCCGAGTCCGTGCTCTGCGTTATCCTCGAAGAGGGAGTTTGCCCAAGCCGGACCGCGTCCGCTCTCGCGGTTTACGGTGTAAGGAGTTGCCGGTGCGCTTCCGCCCCAAATGGAGGAGCATCCGGTAGCGTTGGAGATGTACATGCGCTCGCCGAAGAGCTGAGTGATAAGGCGTGCGTAAGAGGTCTCGGCGCATCCTGCGCAGGAGCCGGAGAACTCAAGCAGCGGCTGCTTGAACTGGCTTCCCTTTACGGTGCTGTCCGCGAACGGGAGCTTCTTCTCGGATACGTTTGCAACGGCGTAATCGAACACCTCCTGCTGATCGAGCTGAGTCTCCTGAGCGACCATTTCGATAGCTCTCTTTTCGGGCTTGGTCGGGCAAGCCTTGACGCAGAGCGTGCATCCCATGCAGTCCAGCGGGCTGATAGCCATGGTGAACTTGAGATCCTCGCATCCCTTGCCGATCATCTTTGCGGTGAACTTGGTCTGTGCGGGAGCTGCCGCAGCCTCCTCCGCGTTCATTGCGAACGGACGGATGGTCGCATGCGGACATACAAATGCGCACTGGTTGCACTGGATGCAGTTTTCTGCATGCCATACGGGAACGAATACCGCAACGCCGCGCTTCTCGTAAGCTGCCGCGCCCTGCGGATAGGTACCGTCTGCCATGTTCTCGAATGCGCTGACGGGGAGGGAGTCGCCGTCCATCTTGGATACGGGGCGGACGATCTTGTTTACGAAATCGACGAGATCCGCGCGCTTGCCCTCTGCGGGAGCCTCTGCGGGAGTTTCGCCCGCGTTCTTCCAATCGGCGGGAACGTCAACCTTGACGAATGCGTTCGCGCCGAGCTCGATAGCCTTGTGGTTCTGAGCAACGACATCGTCGCCGAACTTGGAGTAGGACTTGGTAGCGGCCTTCTTCATGTAGCCGATCGCCTCGTCGATGGGAAGGATGTTCGCAAGAGCGAAGAATGCGGACTGAAGGACGGTGTTCTTTACCTTCATGTTGCCGACGTCGTTCTTTGCGATCGAGGTAGCGTTGATGATGTAGAAGTTTACATCGTTGTTTGCAATGTAGGACTTGACCGATGCGGGGAGGTGGCGGTCAAGCTCGTCGGCGGACCACTGGCAGTCGAGAAGGAACGTGCCGCCCGGCTTTACGTCGTTGACGATCTTGTATCCCTTCAGGATGTAGGACGGGTTGTGGCATGCGACGAAGTTTGCCTTGGTGATGTAGTACGGGCTCTTGATCGGAGCGTCGCCGAAGCGCAGGTGAGAGATGGTCACGCCGCCGGTCTTTTTGGAGTCATACTGGAAGTAAGCCTGTATGTACTTGTCGGTGTGGTCGCCGATGATCTTGATGGAGTTCTTGTTTGCGCCGACGGTTCCGTCGCCGCCGAGACCCCAGAATTTGCATGCGATCGTTCCTGCGGGAGCGGTATCGGGGCAGTCCTTCTCGGGGAGGGAAAGTCCGGTAACGTCGTCGACGATTCCGAGGGTGAAGTGATCCTTGGGCTCGTCTGCCGCGAGATTCTCGAATGCTGCGAATACGGATGACGGCGGGGTATCCTTGGAGCCGAGACCGTAGCGTCCGCCGATGACCTTGATGCCGGAAACTCCGCAGGATGCGAGAGCGGTCACAACGTCGAGGTAAAGGGGCTCGCCGAGAGCGCCGGGCTCCTTGGTGCGGTCGAGTACTGCAATCTTCTTTACGCTTGCGGGGATAGCTTCAACAAGCTTCTTCGCAACGAACGGACGGTACAGGCGGACCTTGATGAGACCGACCTTTTCGCCGGATGCGTTCATGTAGTCGATAACTTCCTCTGCAACGTCGCAGATGGAGCCCATTGCGATGAGAACGCGGTCTGCATCCGGAGCGCCGTAGTAGTTGAAGAGGTCGTAATTCGTGCCGAGCTTTTCGTTGACCTTGCCCATGTACTTCTCAACGATCTCGGGGAGAGCGTCGTAGTAACGGTTGCAAGCCTCTCTGTGCTGGAAGAAGATATCGCCGTTTTCGGCGGAGCCGCGGAGAACGGGATGCTCGGGATTGAGCGCGCGTGCGCGGAATGCGTTGACTGCGTCCATGTTGACCATTTCGCGCAGGTCTTCGTAATCCCATGCTTCGATCTTCTGGATCTCATGAGAGGTACGGAAGCCGTCGAAGAAGTTGATGAACGGAACGCGGCCCTCAATGGTGGAGAGGTGAGCGACAGCGCCGAGGTCCATTACTTCCTGGGGGTTGGTCTCTGCGAGCATTGCATATCCGGTCTGACGGCATGCATATACGTCGGAGTGGTCGCCGAAGATGTTGAGCGCGTGGGAAGCTACGCAGCGTGCCGAAACGTGAATTACGTTCGGAAGGAGCTCACCGGCGATCTTGTACATGTTCGGGATCATGAGAAGGAGTCCCTGAGATGCGGTGTAGGTCGTGGTGAGTGCGCCTGCAGCGAGAGAACCGTGAACGGCGCCTGCGGCACCTGCCTCGGACTGCATCTCCATGACCTTTACGCGGTCGCCGAAGATGTTTCTCGCGCTCTGACCGAAGATGTTCTTATCGGTCGCCGACCATGTGTCGGTGACTTCGGCCATCGGAGAGGACGGCGTGATCGGGTAGATCGCGGCAACCTCCGTGAACGCATAGCTGACGTGCGCGGCGGCTGTATTTCCGTCCATGGAAATCTTTTTTCTTGCCATTGTGTTTCCTCCATATATAAATGATTGAACTGAACCTGTTTACGGTGCGGCGCACTGCGCCGACACTCAGATAATATTATACTCTCTTTTTTCCGCAATGTAAATAATAAGATAGAAGAAAATATGTCAAAATCTTTCGTTTTTTGTGTAAACATTTTTGTTTTGCGGAAAAACGGGGCATATCCGGCAGAAAAGGACACGGTAACGGAGACTTCGTCTCCTGGACACAGCATAACATTTAGTCTGAACTTGTACGTTCACTTGCTGTGTCCCCGAGTTTGACGCAAAGCGTCAAACTCCAACGCGGAGATGAAGTCGACAGGACACGGATTACATGAAGTTGTAACTGTACGTTTGCTTACCGTGTCCGCGAGAATGACGCGGTGCGTCATTCTCCGACGTAAAGCCGACAGGACACGGATTACATGAAGTTGTAATTGTAAGTTCACTTACCGTGTCCGCGAAAACGGAGCGGTGCTCCGTTTTCCGACGTAAAGCCGACAGGACACGGTATAACGTTAGTTTGTAGCTGTACGTTTGCTTACCGTGTCCGCGAGAACGGAGCGGCGCTCCGTTTTCCGACGTAAAATTTATGTCTGTAAGTTCAGCGGAATTTTACAGTTTGTCTTCCGAGAGAACGACTCACTCAAAATACTTTCAGTTCAAAAGTTTTTGGGGGTGCAGGACCTTTTTTCAAAAAGGTCCTGCGTCCGTCCCCCGTCCCCCGTCCCCTCGTTCGTCCCCGCGTTCGTCCCCGCGTTCCTCCGTTTTTTTCGTTAAAGTGCTTGAATACCGTGTGCGTTTGTGCTAAAATACGCAGCAGAGGGGACTTTTCCGCCCCCTACTTAAAAAACGGAGGAAAATTATCATGGAATGTGAAGTTGTAAAGAACATGTGCGGCGGAGACGGCGAGGTCAAGATAAAGCACATTCTCGGTGAGAAGCAGCTCAACGGCAAATGCGGACTTTATGCCGAGGTGACGATAGAGCCCGGCTCTTCTCTCGGATTTCACGAGCATCACGGAGAGAGCGAGACTTACTACATCATTTCCGGCAAGGGCGAATACGATGACGACGGCGTGAAGCGCACGGTGTCCGCCGGAGACATGACGTTTACTCCCGACGGTCACGGACACGGACTCAAATGTCTCGGCGACGAGCCTGTCGTTTTCATGGCTCTCATAATATTCGACTGATCGTTTTCGCGCGGCGCGGAAATCGCCCGCACGGCAGATCGAGGCGAAAGCACAACAAAAAGGAGGATCGTGAGATCCTCCTTTTTTCGCTTTTCGTTTGTGTGAGACTTTCCGCCGGACGATCCGACCGCATCAGACTCCGCAGATCAATAACCGGCGCTCAGGAAATAACCGTCTTCGTTGCAGAGATACCAATTTCCGCCGATCTTTACGGCATAAACGGTAAGCTCGTTGGAATCCTCGTCGTCCTTGCCCTTGAGCTCAACATCGAGGTCAAGCTTGTAAGCCTTTTTGACGCTCTTCTTTGCGATGTCGTATTTCTCCTTGAGATTGTCCTGGATGGTCTTGAGCTTCTTGTCGGAAAGCTCCTTCTTATCGGTGATCTTGTATGTAGCCTTAAAGTTTTTGCCGTACTCGTCCTCGAATTTTTCGAGCATATCCTCCCAGTTGTCCTTGTACTCGTCCTTTATGTCGTCAAGCTCCTCGTTGTACTCATCCTCGTACCAGTCCCAATACTTGGGCGGGCAGAGCTTTTCGATCTTGTCGGCTTTTCCTCTGAACATAACGTCAAAGTAGTTGTTAATCGCCTTTTTGTATCCGCCGCCGCCGAGGGAGATGGAAACGATAAGGACGATCAGGAGAACGGCTGCCGCAGCACCGCCGATGATTATCGGGATGAGGTTCTTGTTGTTCTGAACCGGTGCAGTTTCGGCAGATGACGGTGCCGCAGCAGTTTCGGCAGATGACGGTGCCGCAGCAGTTTCGGCAGATGACGGTGCCGCTGCAGGCTGAGAGGCGCTGTCGGTCGGGGAAGCGGGTGCAGCGGCAGTCGGCTCCGCTGCAGCGTCGGTTTCTACGGCGGCATTTACAGTCTCCGTGCCTTCGCTCTCTGCGCTTTTCGCCGGAACGGAATGTCCGCAGTTGGTGCAGAACTGAGCGTCATCGGGAAGCTCAGCGCCGCAATTTCCGCAAAAAATACTCATGTTGGTTACCTCCGAAGTTTTTTTACAATTATATTCTATCTTATGAAAAAATATTTGTCAAGTTCATAAATCACAAAATATTTGAAAAATATAAATTTTTCGTTCAAAAGTGCGGATTGCGGGAGATATCGGGGACCGGATGCGTCGCGGCGTGCGCTGCCCGAGATACGCAGCGGCACGGAAGACCTTTCGGCAGGATGCTTCTCGGCGTGGCGTAAAGGTTTTTTGACTATTGAATTTCGAATTACGTTGTTTTAACAACGGAATTCGGGCGGGGAACGCCGAAAGACCCTGCCGCGTGCGGGATTTCCGCGTATTTTTCGGATTTTCGTGCGGATTGCGGGATTACGATACGTGCGCGGATGGGACGCGCGCAGGCGGAGGTGCGCAAAAGGCTCGGCTATCGGAGGCGGCGGGACCCGTTCCCCCGGCGTTTTGCGCCCCGTGTATCGCGCCGGATCAGCGGAAGAACGATCCGTCCCGCGCCGCGGCTTTGCGCCCCGCACGTTTGCCTTTCTTTTCTCATATAATTCAGCGAGGGGTTTGCCCCTCGGAAATAATAATATACCGCAGGCTGCCGACATCCGTCTCCGCAAGGCGGAGATGCAGACTGTCGGATTGACGGTGCGGCGGTGTGCGGTGTTGTTTTAAAAGGAGAAAAGTATGGCGCGGTTTACGAATCAGGCACAGCTTTCGTACAACGGAGCTGTTGTGAATTCAAATATTGCGGTCGGCGAGATCGTGGAAGTTCTTTCGGTAAGCAAAACGGCGGTTACGGAAAATTACGTCCGCGGCGGGGATGTGACCTATGTTATAAGCGCGGTCAACTCGGGCAGTACTCCGCTTACGGGTGTGAGCATTACGGACGATCTCGGAGGATACACCTTCGGCAGCGGAACACTTTACCCTCTGGCATATGTCGACGGATCGGTCAGGGTTTATGTGAACGGTGTCCTCCAGACATCATCACCTACGGTCGTTGAGGGACCGCCGATCGTTTTTTCGGGGCTGACGGTGCCCGCATCGGGCAATCTGATGCTGATCTACGAAGCGAGAGTGAATCAGTTTGCGCCCCTCGGCGCGGATGACAGCATTGTAAATACCGCTGCGGTTACGGCATCCGGCATCACGGCTCCGTCCACGGCGTCGGCGACCGTCACACCGGACGCCTCCGGCGCGCTCACCATCACGAAGAGCATCGATCCCGTGTCCGTGACCGAAAACGGCACGGTGACGTACACCTTTATAATTCAGAACTACGGCAGCGGCGCGGCGACGGCGGAGGATGAAGTGTCGGTCAGGGATATTTTCGATCCGATCCTTTCGGATATCAGCGTCAGCCTGAACGAGACGCCGCTGGCGGTGACGGAAGGCTACACCTACGATCAGGCGACGGGGACTTTCGTCACGGTTCCCGGCGTTATCACGGTGCCTGCGGCAACCTTTGTACGGGATACGGCGACCGGCGCGTGGACGGTGACGCCCGGCGTCACCCGTCTTACGGTTACCGGAACCCTGTAAGGATGTGAAAATGCAACGATAACCGTCCGGCGGTGAGTGTGCGGCGCGACGGGGATCGGAAGAGAGAGGAAAGCCTCCGGCTTTCCTCTCTTTATTTGTCTTTGGAGTTATGCGGCGCAAGGTGTGCTCGGGCGCGGTGAGCCTTTCCGAGCCGCGCGGGTGCGGCGATGCGCTTCGGCGGTCGGGGCTGCGGCGGATTCGTGATCTGCGCCGATTTGCGAAAATTTATTTTACAAATTTCCGTATTCTTGCAACCTTCGGCGAAAAATCGCGTCTTTATAGGTGAAAGGGAATCGGGACCGCCGCAGACGGCGCGGAATTTCTCCGTTCCCGACAGCTTACGAAAGGACAACGGATATGAAGAAAATATTTTTTGCGGTATCATTGGCGCTTATCCTTGCGCTGGCGGGATGCGGCAGAAGCGGCGGAAGTGAGGCGGACGCGTCGCTCACGCCCGATCCGGCGCGCGCGGAGACGACTGCGGACACCGCGGCGGGGCGTGACAAAAGCGCTCACGGCTCGGCCGACGCGGGGAGAGCGTCGGTTGATCTCACGCTGAACTGCGATCTGTTCTCCGACATGGACTTGCCGTATTCCGAAACGGCGGCGAAGCGCGGCAAGGTGATTAAAGCGCACACTCCCGAGGGGCGCGCTTCGTATTCCTTTGAAAACGGGTACGGCGAATATCTGTATTCGATCGGGAGCATGAAAATGTGTTTTTGGGAGCGTGGCGGGACCGATCCCGTGCCGGAGTATTTCGCAGTTCCGGGGCACGACGATCCGTGTCTCGGCATCGCCTATGTGAAGATCGGCGATCTTTTCTGCGGTGAGTTTGACCGCGTTCCGGTGTCCGATCTCGGCAGCATCGCGGATTTCGAATATGTCGGGACCCGCGAGAGGGGCGGAGTTGAGACGGTTCACGAATGGGTGTCGGAGTTTCGGTACTCGTCCGTTCCCTCCTTTCGCGTGATAATCATGCATGACGATCATGACTTCATCGACGCGGCAGCCGAAGCGTCGGTGAGCCGGTACTGAGTGAAAAAGGGAGGAGCCTTGCGCTCCTCCCTTTCTGTATTTCGGCAGCCGTGCGGACAGTTCATCCGGGCGGCTGATGTTATTTTTTGTGATTTCGCCCGATCGGCGCGATCGCGCGAAGCGTGCGGTCACTTTATGAGCGAAAACAGGAATATCGCCGCGCCGAGAATCACGAGGACAACTCCGGTGGCGCGGTTAAGCGTTTTCGGCTCCGCGCGGTTTGCGAATACGGCGGCGATCCTTGCCCATATGAACGTAAACACGATGCACAGGACAAGCACCGTTATATCGGGTGTGTCGCCGATCGCAAAGTGGGAGATCGCGCCCGTGAGGGCAGTGAAGGTCATGATGAACACGCTTGTTCCGACGGCGGTTTTCAGCTCGTACCCGAGCACCGAGGTCAGGATCAGAAGCATCATCATGCCGCCGCCGGCACCGACGAAGCCGCAGATCAGTCCGATCACGGTCCCGCAGACCGCCGACCGGACGGCGCGCTTTCGCGGAGCGACGCTCATCATCGCCTCCTTCGTCGTCATGACGGGGCGCACTATGAATTTGATTCCGAGAAGAAACGTCATGAAAACCGAGAAATTACCCATCGCGGCAGACGGAAGAAGGCTTGCGACAAAGCTTCCGAGAACCGTGAACGCGAGCACGCTCGCCATCATGATAAGTCCGTTCTTTATATCGAGGTTCTTGCTCTTTCCGTAGGTGTACGCCGAAACCGCGCTTGCGAGCACGTCGGAGGCAAGTGCTATCCCGACCGCCGTGTACGGCTCGATCCCGAGGAAGGTTATCAGCATCGGACTGATGACCGCCGCCGCGCTCATTCCGGCAAAGCCCGTGCCGAGCCCGGCGCCCATCCCCGCAAAAAACGTGACAGCGACCGTAATTAAGATATTCATACCGCTCATTCCTCCCCGAGAATCCTGTCGAGATTTCTTTCCATGATTTCAACCGTTTCGTGAAACTGCGCTTTTCGTTCCTCGGACATACCGTCGAGAAGCTCGCGGAAAAAGCGCTCCTGAATCTCACGCCCGCGCCTGATGATCGGCTGTGCCGCCGCGGTCGGGACGAGCTCCGTCTGCCGCCGATCCCCGACGACGGCACGCCGCTCGAGATATCCGTCTCCGACAAGCCTGTTCACGTTGACAGAGACGAGATTCGCCTTGAGCTTTCGGATGCTCACGATCTGCGCCGCCGTTCTGTACGACGGATTGTTTGCGAGAAACAGAAGGATATCGAGCGCTGTCTGCGGTATCCCGAGCTCACGGCACAGCGGCTTGCACGACGCATCGTATGCGGCGCCGAGCTTTCTTGAAAATTCTAAACTCGGATTCAACGGCTTACCCCTCCCGGAATGTTCAAATTTGAAAGGTTCAATTTTGAAGCAATTATACCGCGGCGCGGCGGATTTGTCAATACCGAAACCGCATTTTTTGTGCGGAGGAGGGATGGCGGAGGTAGGCAGATGTGCAGAGGCGCGGCGAGGGTGGGGCGGCACGGCTGCTTTCGACGGTGAACCTCCCGGATGCGAAAGAGCGGTGCGCGGAAACTGCGCTTCATGCTTTCCTTATATGCACGGCAGTCGCGGCACTCCTTCTTTCGGTGCGCCGCGGCTTTTCGGGTGGTCCGTTATCCGCCGGCTTTCGGCGGCGGGCGCGTTTTCATTTGCCGGGGCGCTTTACAGAAATCCGAAAATATGATATACTTACTTCACAGCCGCACGTCATGCGGCGGGGGATATGACGGATTTCCGGGCTTTGCCGCGCGATGCCGAGGACGGGGCGTGATGCGCGGCATCATCGCCCCTTCGGGAACGCCGAATCCGCCGCTCCGCCTTTTGCGGCAGAGTGATTTTCGGAGGAAAAATATGATTCGTATTATACCTACGCCGTACATGGCGGTCGAGGGAGAGGGCTCGTTCTCCCTGAAGGGTGTGTCGGTATACTTAAAGGCGAAGGATCAGCGCCTTTCGCGCGCAGTGCAGATTCTGTGCTCGGAGATCGGCGGGAAAACGGGCGAGCTTGTGCCGTTTCGAGTCGGCGCGGAGAAGGGACACTGCATCGTCGTTCGCGCGGGGGACGATCCCGAATGCGAGAGCTATACTCTCGAGGTCACGGAGGACAGGATAACCTTGGAGAGCGGCGGCGCGGCGGGCGCGTATTGGGGCATTCAGTCGCTCCGTCAGCTGGTCTGCGACGGGGACATTCCCGTATGCCGCATCTTCGACAAGCCCGATTTTCCGTTCCGCGGATTCTATCAGGATATAACGAGAGGCCGGGTGAACCGCCTGTCGAAGCTTTGCGCGATTGTCGATATGCTTTCGTACTACAAGATAAACATGCTCCAGCTTTACGTTGAGGATGCGTTCATGTTCAAGGAGCTTGAGGGCATCGTCACCGAGGATGAGGCGCTCACCTCCGCCGAGATGCTCGCGCTCGACGATTACTGCTATGAGCACTTTATCGATCTTGTGCCGAGCCTCTCCACGTTCGGTCATATGTACACGCTCCTTCAGAGCGACAAATACAAGCACCTGTGCGAGCTTGAAAACTTCGAGCCGAAGCGCGTTTATTGGATGGAGAAGCAGTGGCATCACACGATAGACCCGTACAATCCGGAATCCGCCGAGGTCGTGATAAGCATGATCGAGCAGTACATTCCGCTGTTCAGATCGAAGTATTTCAACATCTGCTGCGACGAGACGCTCGACCTCTGCAGGGGAAGGAATGCGGGACGCGATACGGGAGAAGCGTTCGTTCGCCACGCGACGAAGCTTATCTCCGCGCTCCGCGCGCACGGCAAGACAGCAATGCTCTGGGGAGACGTCTGCATGGCTCACGCGGAGCTTGTGAAGGAGAACATCTCTCCCTCGGACGTGATCGTGCTCAACTGGTGCTATCACAAGGTCGTGCCCGATTGGCTCGGCTGGGTGTTCAACGACATGGGATATCGGAGCATCTTCTGCCCCGGCACGTCCTCGTGGAGCCGCTTCATCGAGAATGCGGACGAGGGGATCGGCAACATCGCAAGCTTTGCCGCACACGCGAAGAAGAACGGTGTTCTCGGAATCCTCAACACGAATTGGGGAGATTTCGGACACATATGCCCGTTCAACTCGAATCTGTACGGAGCGCTGTACGGAGCGCAGAAGAGCTGGAACACGGATGCCGAAACGGGCGGCGATTTCACGCGCCTTGTATCGGAGAGGCTTTACGGGGTCGTCGAATTCGACATGACGGAGACGATTCTTGCGCTCTGCCGCGCCGAGAGCATCTCGACGTGGGCGCATCTCGTGACGTGGTACAACAAGAATTTCCGCATGGGCGAGACCGAGGAGTTCACCTACGAAAACGAAAAGACCGACGCTGACGCGGTAAACGCGATCGAAGTCTGCCGCGGGGAGATACGCCGCCTCGAGGCGCTCGGACGGAAGGGGGACACGGTTATCGGCGATCTTATCCTTTCCGCCGAGGGGATCGAAATACTGAACCGGATATCGCTTTATCTGCGCGGCGCGGAGGGATACTGCGACAGGGAAGAGCTTCGCGGGATCATTTCTTCATGGTCGGAGAGGTATTCGCGCGCGTGGCTCAGGGACGACAAGCCGTCGCAGCTTTGGAGACTGCGGGAGTTCTTCGCCGCGATCCCCGATCTGAAATAATCGGAGCGCCGTCGGTCGGACGGGACCGGAATAATATCGGAAATTCGGATCGATGCCCGAAAATAAAACCGATCAAACTGCCGAAAAACACGGATCTTTCCGCGTTTTTCTTTTTTGAACATTATTTTTCCGAAGGTGCTTGCAAGAGACCGTGCAATATGTTAAAATGAGCCTGACTTTGATTAACGTCGGGCGGATGCGGCGCGAGTCCCCGAGGACGGCGCACCTTCCTCCGCCCGCACCGAAAGGGGAAAATTATGTACACTTACAAGGGCGCGAAATACTCTCTCGAGATCGACGGAAGCCGCGCGGGCGTCATTCTCGACGGATGCACGGTCGCCGAACTCGACATTGCGACCGGCGTCGATACTCTCGACGAAAATTACGAGACCGCGGACGATGCGGACACCTGCCTTCCCGTTCTCGAGTCGGTGAAGGAGGACGGTCACACCGTCACCTTCAGATGGACGTCGAAGAGCAATCTCTGGGAAGAAAAGATCTACACGCTCGTCTGCGATCCGCTTCGCTTCAAATACAGCGTCACCGTAAAGGGCAAGGGCAAGGTTGACGGGGTTCTGTATTTCAGCGGATGCTCCGCCGACGGCAACAGACTGAGCGGATATGAGTTTCAGGACGGATTCACCCCCTGTCTCTCGCTCTTCAACGAAGAGGATTACCACTTCAGAGCGATGCTCGGATGCCACCGCTGGTCGGTTCTCATGGTTCCTCCGATGTTCTGCTACGCATTCCGCACCGAGGGGCTGAAGCGTCAGCTCGGTATCGGCCTTGTAGCCGAAAAGGGCGAACACAACTTCCAGAGCTTCGATTTCAACAGCCACGGCGGAATTTGGTTCTCCACCGATCAGCACGGTCACACCGAGGTTGACGGCGAATGGACCGCGCCCTTCATCATCGGCTTCGGCGCGGAGGATGAGTACGACGTATGCGAGAAGTATTCGAAGTACTACTACACAAGCGGTATCGCCCGCCCCAGAAAGAAGGAGATCCCTCCGAAGTTCTGGTACGGTCCGATGGCATGCGGATGGATCGAGCAGTTCGCACGCGCCGACGTTCCCGGCGGCGCGCTCGGACGCTCCTGCGAGAGAGTGTACAGGGACTATCTCGACAGGCTCCACGCGGGCGGACTTTACCCGCGCTGCCTCATCATCGACGATAAGTGGCAGTCCGAATATGCCGTTGACTCCGCCGATCCCGAGAAGTGGCCCGATCTGCGCGCGTTTGTTGACGAGCAGCATGAGAACGGCGTTCACACGATGCTTTGGTTCAAGGTGTTCGATCCCGAAGGACTTTCCGACGATGCATGCGTGACGGCTGACATGGGCGGCGGCAAGCTCGATCCTCCCGCAAAGAAGATCGATCCCTCGAGCCCCGCGTTCCTGAAGGTTCTCGACGACGCGCTCTACCGCATCTTTTCCTCCGACGAGGGATGCTACGACTGCGACGGAATCAAGATCGACTATGCGTTCATGAATCCCATCGGACGCAAGTTCAAGACTTATTCCGGCAAGTACGGCGTTGAGCTTCTCTACGACTATATGGAGCACATTTACACCGTTGCAAAGAAGATCAAGCCTCACGCGATCATCAACGCATCGGCATGCCATCCGTACTTCGCGCATCTCGTGGATCAGGCGCGCCTTCACGACTACGACGGAAAGAACCGCTTCTGCCGCGAGGATCTTATGTTCCGCGCGAAGATGTACAAGATCGCCACGCCCGATTCGATCATCGACACGGACAACGGCGGATACAACACCAAGCGCGACACGATGCGCTGCATGCTCGAGCAGAGTGAATACGGTGTGCCGGATATCTACGGCGTATCGCCTTTCCCGAGCATGACGTTCACCGACGAGGATTTCGCCGCGCTGTCCCAGGTGTGGAAGGAGTACACCGACAGGATCGACGCCATGTACGAGGGCATCGAGGAGTAACCGCATAATAAAATGAAAAACCGGGGCATGCATGAGCGTGCCTCGGTTTATTTATGCGCATGTGCGAGAATTTTGCCGGTGCGCGGTATGCGCGATGCGATAGGGTATGAGGTGCGGACGGCGCGGTGTGCGAAATGCGCTATACGCAGTATGCGGCGGAACGTGCCGCCGGGGGCGAAATGCGCTGTGTGTGCCGTTCGGCACGGAGGGGGATATTGCGGTGCGGTTATGTGCGCGCAAAGCGCGGTGCGGAGTATGCCGCAAAGGATTACGCAGTAAAATCGAAGTTCGGCATCACGTCGGAGAAATGGGCACTGCCCATTTCTCGCGGACACGGTAAGTGAGCGTGCAGCTACAGAATAATGTAATACCGTGTCTATTATACCATATCCGAATCGCGGTCACAACAATTTTTTCAACATATATATGAAATTCGGTAATAAATTGTGAAAATGCGGACAAAATATTTAGTTACGCATAACGCGGCGCACGCATAATCCGAACAATTGACGTCCTGTCCCCGCAATTTCGGCATCGCGGGGGAGAAAAGCGCCGCCGATTTCCGCTTTGCGCCGCCTTCACCGCCGCTGCAACTCACGGTTGCCGAAAAAGTATGATTTCCTTTCTTGAAAGCCGGGGCGGCGGGAGTTATAATAAAAGCGTAAATCTTTTCGGGAGGACAATGCCGTGTCGCTTGAAAATACGCTGAACAAATTACGCACGGACGGAAATATGTCGCAGGAGCGCTTTGCCGAGGTGCTCGGGGTCTCGCGGCAGTCCGTTCAGAAATGGGAGAGCGGGGCGTGTGTTCCTGAGCTCGACAAGCTGATCCGGATCGCAAAGCATTTCGGGATTTCGCTTGATGCGCTGATCCTCGGCAGGGACGAACGCTTCGCCGACGACATTAATTTCGGAAGAAAGATCCGCCCGAAATACGAAAAAATGTCCAAGTGGGAGATATACTGCGCCGACCTTCCCATCGAGTACGAGCAGTGCATAGATGAGGGGCTTGACCTGAAGGAATACGGGGAGCTTTTCCGCGCGGTCTCTCTTTTGCCGGGGAACGATGCCAAAGCGCGGATCGCCGACGTTATTTTCGATATCGTCCTCAACGCGAAAACTGCGGAGGGCTACCCGTACACCGAGCCGTCCGATCTCGATGGGATACGGAGACTGCGCCGCAGTGCTCCGGCGCTGTCGCCGCCGGACAAGTCCGCGCTTGAAGGGAAAATCCTCGGTGCGTGGACCGGCAGAATCTGCGGATGCCTGCTCGGCAAGCCGATCGAGGGGGTCAGGACCGACGAGCTGATCCCGTTTCTGAAGGATTGCGGTAACTATCCGATGCACCGCTATATCATGAAGCGCGATGCCGACGCGGAGATCATGAAGAAGTACCGATTCGGAATCGCGGAATTCTGCATGGCGGACGTTATCGACGGAATGCCGATCGACGACGACGTAAATTACACGGTGCTTGCGCAGCGGATCGTCGACAGGCACGGAAGAGACTTCACGTCATACGACGTTTCGAGGGACTGGATGACGCTTATCGGCAGGTACTCCTGCTGCACCGCGGAGCGTGTCGCTTACCGCAATTTCGTAAACGGGTACGAGCCGCCCGAGAGCGCAGTTTACAAGAATCCGTACCGCGAGTGGATCGGCGCGCAGATACGCGGGGATTACTTCGGCTATATCAATCCGGGAAATCCCGAGCTTGCCGCCGAGATGGCACACCGCGATGCGTGCATTTCGCACGTGAAGAACGGGATATACGGCGAAATGTTCGTCGCCGCGATGCTCGCGGCTGCCGCCTGCACCGACGATTTCGAGGCGGTCGTTTCGTGCGGACTTGCGCAGATACCGTACACGTCGCGCCTGCACGAAGCCGTCACCGACGTGCTGAACGGATACCGAAACGGCGTTCCCGCCGCGCAATGCTTTGCCGATATTCACCGACGCTACGACGAGCACACGGAGTACGGATGGTGCCACACCGTGCCGAACGCAATGATCGTGGCGGCGGCCATCCTCTACGGGGGCGGCGATTTTTCGAAGTCGGTATGCATGGCTGCGGAAACGGGATTCGACACCGACTGCAACGGTGCGACCGTCGGCTCCGTCGTCGGAATGGCGAAGGGGATCGGCTGCATAGACGAAAGCTGGACGAAGCCGATCAACAACACGGTTCGCACCTCCGTTTTCGGCGTGGAGGAGGTGTCGGTCTCAGAACTTGCCGCGCAGACTCTGAAGCACATCGGATAAGAGAAATAAAAAGCTCCCGCGCAGTGCGAAAGATCGTCCGATCTCACGCGATACGCGGGAGCTTTGACTTGACAGGTTGATTTAGATGCGCTGTAAATGACCGAGTTCTTTCAGACTCGCTGCGCCGTACCCGCAAATGAATCCATGTATCGGATTTTGTGATTGCGGGATTGTCATGACAGGTTGTTCACCGTCTCCGACAGTTCAAGGAATCGCATTTCACGGTTCAGGGCTTGAATTCCCGGTGCAGATAACTTGTAAAGCAATTTCTGCTTTATGATTTTCTTCGGCAGTGACGTGACCAATTCGGTTTCCCTTACGACAGGCGATTTTATATGGCTGCGCTGTAAAATATTTTCTTCCGTATATGTATTGTAAAGATCAATATAATACATAACGGATTTTTCCACGGCGTCCATTGCTTTCGATGTTTTGTCTGCCGCAATATACGCCTCCGCCAATAGCAGGTAACAGTCTCCCGAATCAAAGTCATGATACGAAGGCGGAATTTCATCCTTAAATATTACACGCATTACTTCGAAAAATGTTTCGTATACGGTAACGGCATCCTCATATTTACCGTCGCTGCAATATGCCTTTTCGAGCCGTGCCGTATCATTTTCAAACGCCTGCAGCGTATAGTCGATATTGCTGCACAGATACGCTGCCGCTTTTTTGTGATCCGCCATGCATTCACTGACGGCTGCCATAGCTGAATACATGGTCAAATCGGCGCGGGGCGGAAAGTTTCCTGCTTCGTTTGACGCCAAATCAAATTTTTCCCGGTTACAGTAAAGAAAAACCAAGACCTGACGCGCAGATAGAATATCGGTGATATTTTTCGAATTTGCCGTAATGAAATTCGCTTGGCGAATTGTTTCGGATACGATTTCTTTTGCCCGTTCTTCGGCGTAAACCCATCCGTTTTCCGGCGAAGAAAGCGAAACTCCGAGATTCATGCAGTTGATCATGATGATCGGATTGTCGGGGTATTTCTTCAGTCCGTCAAGCAAAATATCATAAGCTTTTAGATATGTTTCCGCTTCACCGTATTTTTTTATTCTGTCGGCATGCTGAACAATTTTCCGTGCCTCTTCGTTCTCCGTCGTGTCTGCAATACCGAACAGCACGTCTGTGCTCACTTTGAATATCGATGCAAGCGGAACGACCTGCGAAATGTCCGGCATTCCCGTACCGTTCTCCCATTTTGAAACGGCTTGATAGGTAACGCCGAGCCGCTCGGCAAGCTCTTCCTGCGTAAATCCATTTTTCTTACGCAGATCTTTGATAATTTGTCCCATTGGTGACATAATATGACCTCCAAACAGAATATATCGGTACCGTAACTACATTGTAGCACATGCCCTGAAAGATAAGAAGCGACTTAAAAACGAACTGCTCTCGACTTTGCGTTGAATTCATTATAATTCAAATCTGTGAATTTGTCCATGCCGCCGATCCGTGCTGCGGGGAAAACTGTATCAGGCGCAATGTAAACAAACCGTTGATTTGTTTTTCAACCGACAGCTGTCAGCCAACGAAAAGTAAACCTCCCGCACGATTGTGCGGGAGGTTTTTGTCGCGGGTCAATTTAGATGCCGAATTTGTGTCAGCCGAATTGATGCACCGCGAGGGTATATTTCTTCCTCGGTGAAACGGGGCTTGCAGGTGACCGCTGTCTTTCGGGCTTGCTGAGCCATGCCTGCAGGCGGACTTATGCAGCTTTTAATTTTCTTTTGACCTTGTTACCGTAAGCGCCTTTACTCTCTCACAAAGCTTTTCGAAATCCGGGTGATTACGAATGGGGTCAAACGAATTTTCATTGAGCATATCGTAATAAATGCCGGGGAACAGGCAATAGCAGGTAATCATGTCATTCATATAAGTGGCTATATGGATAAATCTCTCTTCCGGACTGTCGGGATCATTATTACGGCTCGACCAATCCTCTTTTTGGCATGAAGTCGGCAGCAGAATCTCATCCGTAATCTTCATTGCATCTTCTAACAGTTTTACCACAGTATCTATCTGCGAAAGAGCTTCGGTCTGATTGCCGACAGATATTGATCGTTCCGCGGATTTAAGCCCGAGTTCAATACGATCCAATGTCCACATATCGGGGCGATCATCCTCGGCATCACAGCGAATCAGCGAAAGCAGGGCTTCCATAAACTTATCCGCCGCCTGTTCGGATTCACTGCTTTCTCCCTGCTTCAGAAGATAGAATGGGCAAAGTAATGTGCTTAATGCCTGATACAACTGATATCTCCGCTCCGGCTCGAATTTTTCCGTATCACCGAGTCGGAAATACCTGTCAAACAACAGTGCGTGTGCGGAACAATCAAAGGATGTCGTATATTTAGCCAAAAAGTCTTCCAGATGCTCTTCATCCTCGATTTGCGCCATTGTTTTGATTGTGTGCGGAAACATGGGGTGGCGTTCAAGGTAAGCTTCTGCAAGTAAGCGTACCTCGGGAAGTATTGCAGGGTCTCGGAACGCTCTGCCGTTCCCCTCGCACCACGGACGCCATGCAGAGTCGCTGTCAAGATAATTTCTTCGTATGTCGCGGAGAAGCTCGACGATTTTATCGGCATCATAATCCTGTTTTATGCATTCTCGGCGAAGCTCGTCAAATGTTTTTACTGCACGTTTTTCTTTTTCAATTTGCGGCATCCCGAGCAGCTCATCGACAGTCACGGCAAGCACCTCGGCAATGGCGGGAATCAGCTCGAGATCGGGATAGGTAATGCCGTTCTCCCAACGGCTGATCGACTGATAAGTTACACCCAGGCGATCGGCGAGCGTTTCCTGCGTCAAATCGTTTTTCTTTCTGAAATTACGGATGTTTTCACCTATTGTGAGTTTCATATTTTCCTCCTTTTGTGCTATCGCCTTGCAAGGCTGCTCTTTTGTCGACGTCTACATTATACCACAGAAAAGTCGAGAAACAAATAACGCATTCGGAGAGAAAAATTATCATTTTGTGTTATATTCGCCGGTTCAAATCTATCCGAAATCTCTTTACATCCCGGGGTTTTTCCGAACGCAGGACTTTTTGCGCTGTCCGCCGCCTTCGCAAAACCGAAGCTCGCCGCAGAACCGATTGCTTTTGGGAAGACGCAAAAAGCCCTTTTCGTGAGTCCGAGTCCGGACACAGCATCGAAAAGGGCAAAAGGGATCTATGAAATTCCGTAAAAATTCAGGGTCGAAAAAACGGGAGAAATCTCTCGAAATCTCCCGTTTTCTCGCCGTTTGGCTTGCCAAACGGCTCTTTCCGTCGTTCGGATCTAAATTGACTTGTCATCGTGTGGGAGGACTATAAAATAGATTTTTTCGCCTTTTTGGGGTTAGTATTTGTTCCCTTACGAAAAATCTTGAACTTTCAAAGTTGGGTGCGGAGGT